>OIES01000008.1_pt1 | contig 209760 bp, 185 predicted proteins | sample 1581811 | NCBI WGS metagenome assembly OIES01 (sample SAMN03281021, study PRJEB24777) | human gut metagenome | isolation source: fecal sample PR177 from 1 month old male Malay infant, vaginal delivered... | reverse complement strand
AATACCAAGACCGAATAGCGCTCATTTTTTTAAAGAAATGAATGAGCGATGGTGAAGTGCGCCCTTTTTTACGAAAACACATCAAAATCTTTTTTTAATTCCTCTTGACATATCACCAGAATGCTTTCTCTTTCCCTTTCTTTTTTTGACTTTTTTCTTGGCGATCGTTTCGCCGTTTGCTGCTTTTATCATAAAAACCTCATATGGCGCCTCTGATAGATCAGAAAGCCAAGCACGCCGGCTACGCCTATGATGGTCAGTATAATTGTTTTTCTCTCAGGCCCTTTAACCCGGCCCTTCATCCTTAAAATGTAATATCTCGAATTCCCCGCTGCGTCCGAGACGTAAAACTCATAGCGGCCCTCGGTACTGATTACATTAGAAACCAGAACTCCCTCGCTGCCGTTATAAAACGCCTGGATCGAAGCCCCCGGTTCGCTTACGGAAATCATGATCGGTTCCTTTACTACGTCCGTCTCCTGCTCCGGTGTAATAAACAGGAATGGTGCTGTCGTATCCCTGGTAAACGACGCCTCACACGGAATCGTCCCTGTCTCCTGATCCAGCATCCTAACCGTGTAGGATCCGTCTCTGTGAATAAATTCCCACTCCGGATTTTCCGGAGCCCGATCCTCTCCGTCAAAGGTAATCCCGGTTATGTAAAATCCTTCCGGCGGAACGTACAGCGTCAGGCTGGAAACCACATCCGGAAGAATCTGAAACTCAAACGGAACACGGTAAGAATTCATGTCAGTCCCCTGGTATTCTTCAGGAAATACCATCATGCTGAATACGTAATTCCCAGGACTCGTGTAGACGCCGTCTTCTGACACCTTCTCCATCATTCCATTCCTGGTCACTGTGACATAAGCGCTTTTCATGGGGAGAAATGTTACTGGCCCGTCGGTCATTGCGCCATCAGGCACGCTGGCCCTGAAGTTCATTTGATTCGGCAGGGTGTAGGTAAACCGTCTGTCGCCTTCCTGATACGTTCTCTCCAGCCGCGGATTTTCGATGGTCTTCGCATTTTTCAGCCGCTCCAGCAGGTCACCGACCAATTCGTCAGACGGCAGACTTTCCAGCCCCCATTTTTCTTCCAAGAAAAACTCTTCATCTTCGGAAGGCAATGACTCCGCCTCCGCCGCATAAGCGTTTTTACAGGGCAGGAATAGGAGTATGAGCAGAACTGTGTATAAATACCGCTTTCCCACGCCAGTCATACGCTTCACCGCTCCTTCACCGGAGATTTCTTCTGAAGCGGAGAGACTGCCTTTTGAGTACTCTTTGACAGCTCCCGCTCTCTCCTCCTGTCCGGATTTTCTTTCCTTATCCTTCCCGCCTCCATGGCCTCTTCCTTCTCCAGCTGCTGCAGTGTCACCGGTCTGCGGCGGCTGGCCTCAGCTTCCCTTGAGGTTCTGGCCTTTTCCCTTGTGTCCCTCTGTTTTCCGGCAGCGAAATCGGCCTTTTCTTTCCTGAGCTTCCCCAATTCCACTTCCCATATGGCCCTGTTCTTCGGGCTGTCAAAATATGCCATACCTACCTACCTCAATTCATCAGTTCGTCAGTCAGAAACCGGTTAATCACATTTAAAAGCTTATGGCCCTCGCGGTCCGCAAGGAACACATATCCCTCTCTTGGAGCTCCTCCTAAGTCTTTTGCAAGGAATTTTCCTTCCTTTAACATCTCTCTGGCTTCCTGCTCGTAGCAGACGTATCCTCCCGCCTTGCCTTCCAGCATGAGGCGCGCTGCCTCTTTGGCGGAATCCACTTCTTCCAGGCCGCCCATCGCGCCGGAATAGACATATGTCTTTACAATACCGGAAAGCTCCGGCGACACAGCGATTTTCTTCTCCTCCTGTGATTGTGGTTCTCCATACGGTGCATCAACTGCTTTTTCCTTCACTTCCACTAAATATACGCCCTTTAATCCGTATGAAATCGAACAGTTTTCCACACCCTGCTCCTCTGCCGCGACGAAGCCTGCCGCAACATCCGCTTTCCGTTCCTGCACCGCTGTCTGAAGCTCTGAGGAGGGCATTTCCAACAGTACCAGTTCTACTCCCAGCTCTTCTGCCAAAAAACGGATGGTTTTATCTTCTAAAAGAGCCGCCTCCCGCCTCTCCCCGGTCTCATCCGTTTCCGGAACCGCCACGGTTAAGACATTCTTTTCTTTAATCCGGGCTTCCGCGTCTTTTATATCCGCCCGGCAGCCGGGCACCGTGCAGACCACGGCAGCACAGCCCGCCGCGCATATCCATCTGAATGCTGTTCTCATACCGCGGCCTCCGTCACATTTTAAACAGCTGCTCGATATCTTTTGGAACCCTGATATCGATGCTGCTCCTGTTCGTCGGCGAGGTTACCACAAACGCACGGCCCCGGCCATTGCTGATGATCTCCTCCTGCTCCATCTCGTTGATGGCACCTGCCTTCTCATAAAGCTTGCATAAATCATTCATGTCGTTGGGCGCCAGCGGAAAGATGAAAGAATACTGGCAGGCATTGATGATTGCCGTGGATTTTCTCGCCAGTTCCTCCGTTCCCACAAAATCCTTGATATTCTGTGTAATGATAATCTGCATCCCGTTGTACTTACGGATTCTCTTTGCCAGCTGGAACATGAAATCCAGCGCAATCGGGTACTTGGCGTCGATAAATACATGGGCTTCGTCTATGACAACGATTATTTTCCTGGAAGCGCCATAGCGCATGTTGTATTCACGGTTCTTGATAATCTCATTATCCAGCCATTTCAGCACCAGCAGCATCTGGGCGTTGGCGATCGTATTGTTCTTATTCGCCAGAAGGGACTGGAAGTTGAAGACGATAAAATTCTCCTGGGTGCTGATAGACGCCTCCCCGTTCCACAGGTTCGAGTTCCTGCCTCCTGAAGCGAACTTCGAGATATAATTGAGCAGAACCGTCAGGTTCGTTTTGCTGTAGTTTCCGGTGGACATCTGAAAGTCATTTAAAATCTTTTCATACAGATCGTCAAAGGTGGGATAGTCTGACGGCTTCAGCTTACTCAAATCCGTGTCCCCATCGATTCCCTTCCCCTCGTACATCCGGATCGTAATGTTGTTTAAATACTCCAGGGCGTCCGGTTCGATTCCGGGAAGTATCTGCCTGTAGAACTCCTCCAGAAACTGTAAATGGAGGTTAAAGCTGACCTTCATATCCACATCATTGTCCATACCGTCCGGACTTTCATCGTCGTCATCCGTCAAGCCGGTGATGATATGGAACGGATTTAACCGTCCCTGGGTGGCGCTTCCCACATCGATAATCTTTCCGTTCAGCGACTTTGCCAGGGCCGTGTACTCATTTTCCGGGTCCAGAATAAAGATCTTGCTGTTCTCCGCCGCCAGGTTAGTAAGTATCATCTTGGTGGCGTAGGACTTACCGGAACCGGATTTACCGATTACCACCATGTTGCTGTTGACCCTCTCCCTGTTTCTCAGGAAGAAGTCCACGAATACAGGACTTCCTGCATGGACGCCGAGGCAGATGCCGTTGGGGTCCATCATGATCTTGTAGACGTAGGGGAAGGCCGCCGCAATGGATCCTGTGTGGATTCCCCGCCCCTCCGAGCGGAAGGCGTCAAAGGCGGAGATATGGGAGGAGGCGTATGCCTCAAACTGCTGAAGATAGAGGTCCGTGGACCTAAAGCCCTGTTCGGACAGTTCTCTCCTGATCTTCCGCTTCAGCCCTATTCCCTCATCCTTTTTCTTAACCTCCGGATGCCTTAACCGTTCCATCATCTCATAGTCATAGGCCGTAATATAGATATTGACATCCATCAGGGCCTCGTTATCGCCCTGTAAGAGCAGAAGGACCTCGGCCAGCGTGTCAATATGGCTGTTTAACTCCATCAGCTTACTGGTCTTTCCGGTGGTATTGCCCTGCTCCCGCAGTTCATCAATCGCCCGGTCGATCTGCCTGACCCCCTTATACCGGTCTACCGGCTTCATCTTTAATACCACCCTGGTGTCAGGGCGGTTGAACATGGCCGCCCCCCAGGCGTTGCCTACCGCGACAGGATAATCGGTGACCCGGATATTATGGGTAATCATGCCGTCATAGGACACGGTCCTCGAGTTCACCGTAATCTTATCCGGCAGTATCCAGTCCATGTACTCCTCCGGTTTTAACCCCCACGCCTCCCTCTCATCAAAGAATATCGTATAATTATACTTTAGGAAGACTGCCAGTTCCTGCTCTTTTAAGATTTTGCAGTCCATATCGTAGACTGCCATAGACCGCAGCATATCTCCCGCCTGCGTCTCCAAATGATTCTTGTCTTTTCCGAAAAACACCAGATAGTGAAACGGCAGAAACACCATTTCCTTTTCATTGTAGACTCTCAGCTGGTTAATCCGGTCGTGAAGGATTCCCATGCGGACCGTCAGTTCCTCATCTGTGAGCAGTCCGTGTATGTATGCCTCCTTGAGCTCATCCATCTTTTTCTCTTCGCTCTTAATAAATGAATCATAGAGGATGGGCCGGTCCAGCTTCACCATGGCCGCCGTCTCCGACTCAGACACGGTTCTTAAAATCGAGCCGTAGACCTGATCGATCAGCTGATCCTGGCGGCTCTCTGTGAAAAATCGGAACTCAATAGCCGGAATCTCGACCACTATGCCATAGTAAGCCCCGCCGTATTCGATGAATTTGCCGGATATCCCCGTAAACGGGGTGATACTCTCCACCGGCAGCACGCCCTTTTTGGATGGTTTCTTCTCAAATGTCTTGTAGCTGATTAAGTACTTCACCGCGTGGTAAGCGCTCTTATATCCCTTTTCGTCCTCTACGGGAACAATGGCCGCTGCCGATAAGATAAACAGGATCAGCGCCCCTCCCCAGCGAAAGGGGAGGTTGGAAAGAAGAACGGACAACGTCAGGGTAATGCCCACTCCCGCGATGATAATATCCGCCAGTTCAATGCCTTTAAAGAATTCCATAGACACCCTGGTCTTCTTGGGTATAATTCTCATTTCTTATCCCCCCTGTTGTTTTCCGATCCCTTTATGCGCCGATCCGCAAGCTTTTCTTTTAAATCAGCGGCAGGGTCAGATACCCTGGACTTAGCCTTATATCTTAAACCGCCTCCAGACACACTTCCGATTTCGGCGCCGGTTCCATCGCCCGCCTCACTCGCTGAAGCGCTGCCAGAAGTATCTCCAGTAGCCCTGTCGGCGTCATAGCCGCTTCCATATCCCTGTGATATCGGCGGAATGTCTGTCTTATTGCCAGTTCCTCCGGTGCCGGTTTCCCCGGTACCATCCGTTTTTTCCGCCTCCTTTTTCCGCAGTTCGTCCGCCCTCTTTAATTTCCTTTTAAAGCGCCACATGGTCAGTTTTGAATAGACCCCTCTTCGAGATAAAGACGAAGTATTCTTATCTCCAGGCTTTTTCGTCTCCCCGTTATAGCCGGATTGTAGGGGTTTTTGTGATACCTGGCCAGAGCCAGATTTTGACATCCAGTTCTGAACCCCCTTCTTCGTCTCACCCTTCAGCTTGCTGAGCGGTTCATCGACGAATTTCGACTCCATTTTCCCTCTGATTCTCGCAGATACGTTCTGTACCGGCCTTATGCTTACCGCAGCTAAAGCGCCGGCTCCGGCCGCCATGCTCTGCTCCTCGCTCCTGCCCGCAGATACATTAATCAGGCTCGTTAAAAGGCTCGATGATTTATAAACTGTCCATGCGCCGCCTATGGCAAACACATAATACAGGATGTCTCCCGCCGTCACACTGCTGTTCGGGAGTTCAATTCCCCCCCGCATAAACACGGGCATCAGCATCAGATAAACCTTTAACGCCACCAGCGAACCGTATCCGGTAAACAGCTTCCCCAAAAACATGCTGAACCACTGTTTAAACTTCTCCCCGTCATCAAGCGGCATGATTGCCACGAAGTATGGCGATACCATATAGAGGATCAGAAGCTCTAAAAGGCGTTTGATCAGGCTGATCATGCAGATCAGCAGAATCACCATCACAAAAATCCCAGTATATAATCCAAGATAGTCGAACTTGCCGGGGTTGAAATACTTCCATACCATCAACGAGTTCCTGTAGTTGTAAAGCTTATCATTTGCCAGGAACTTATCTCTTGGATCCTCCATCAAATCAAAATCCGGATTGATTTCATCGTATACCTCCAGCTTAATCCCGTGCCCCGTCCCCTGTATCACCCTCTTGGAACGGTTTTTCGTACCGTCCCACGCCGCGTTTGACGTACACATGACAAACAGCGAGCTGCCCAGGGTACTGTTCTCCATTGCCTCACTCTGGCTGTTACCCACATTGATGGTGGTATCCAGAGTCTTAAGCATCACGTTTGCCAGATTAATCACCATAAATATCATAAACGGGATCAGAAACGTGCCCACCACCGCTTTAAAGAGCTGGCTCATCACGTGGCTGACTGGTTTCTTATTTTCAAAATCCAGATCAAGGGCTGACCGGGCCACTCCATAGATACTCAGGAGCAGCGCTATCCCGATTCCGGATAACGCGATCAGCCAGAACGCGTTCTGCACAGTCGGAAAGCTGAATAAAGTTTCCAGCAGCGTTTTGTCCGTAACTGCCATCCCGGCTGTCCCGTTTGGATAGTAGATGACATTATCCAGACCGATAAATACGTCAAACGCCCGCTCCACTGTATCGAGAATGGAAAAACACGGTTTCACGAGTATCTCGTAGGATGTGGTACCAAATAGAAAACCACAGGCAAGTATATACTTATCAAAAGCAATCTCCAGGATGGGAATGAGGAACGATCCCAGCAGGTCATTGAAGATAAAGGCAAGGCTCACATTCAGGATGCTGATTACAAAATTAAACACAGGCATTAATATCCTGTCTAAAACCTGATTAAAAATCTGATCGAACAGCCCCAGATAGACCATTTCCATATCGGGTGTCCCCCTTTCCTTTAAGAATCGTCACTGCCTTTTGAAACAGCGTTTTTAGCCTCTCCTGCCGCTGATTTCGCGGCGCTCCCCGCTGTTTTTATCGCGGAACCCGCCGCTTTCGCCGCGGCAGCCGCGCCCTTTGCCGCCATGCCGGCTCCCTCGGCCCCGGCTGCGGCCACGCCTCCGACGCCTCCCGTGACAGCACCTACCGCCACAGTCCCGCCTATTTTGACGCCTTTCTTTGCCACATCCGCTCCCGTGGACACTATTTTCTTCGCCGCTGCAAAAGCCAGTAAGGTGGTCTGTCTGGTGTTTTCTGACGTCTCCGGATGGAGAATATCCATAACCATTACCTGACTCTTATAGACAGCCCATGTCCCGCCGATCAGGAAGATCAGCCGCAGCACGGAATTCACAAAGGCGGCTGCATCCGTAGGCGAGTTCCTGTCTTTCAGCCCAGATGACCTCAGCAGCGTTTCATACAGGTTATTGTCCCCGACTCCCATTTCCTCGGCATACTTCGTTGCCTCTTTTATCGCTTCATCCAGGGCATTGGCCTCCTCTATAAGCTCCCCGGTATTTCCGGTGCCTGCGCCCCCTGCTATCTGATCCACAATATGGTCCGTCATTGCACCGGATCCCTGCTCGATGCCTTCTATGATCGTGGAACCAATGTTCGGCATATCTCCAATGATTTTGGTTCCCAAATCCAGATTATCGCTGAATATGAGAGGAAGCAGCAGCAAATATAATTTAAGGGCAAACAGCACCGAAAACCCGGATAAAAATTTTGCTATGAAGCTCTCCCTCCATTTTTTAAACATTTCCCCGTCATCCAACGGAATCGCTGCCGCAAAGAACGGAGCCGTCAAATACAGCACAACCAGCTCCAGCATTCTTCTGATAAACTGGATTGTCAGGCCCATAAAGACAAGAGCGATGAAGCCGGCAGCCAAAAATCCCACAAGATAGTCAATCTTGAAAACGCTGAAGTCCACGCCGGAATGCATCATATTCTTATAGTCCTTTTCCCCGCTCAAATAGGACTGCCGTAAAGGATCCGACATGCTGGGTTTCAGATACGGGTACGTTGAGTCTATAATATTCAGACTTTCCTGTCTGATGGCATCGACGGTATCCTCAATCAATTTTTTCGTCTTCAGGATATCCTCCGAAGCCGTCGTCGTATCAATCTTATTAAGAGCCATGGTCAGGTTTCCAAGCCGGAAATCATCCTCCAGAAACCCCTGTTCAGCCGTTCCATTAGAGATCGCGGTCAATTCATCAATTGCATCCGTGATTTCATCGCTGATTGCTCCCAGTGATGCGATATTATCATCGATCAGAGCGGTCTTATAGCCTTCTAAGGTTCCCATGGTATCGGACAGCAGATCAGACCAGATCACCTTCTTTCCCGCCCGGATGCTGGCCGTCAAAAATATGTACTCACCCGTCGAGGGCACCCTGTCGACTCCTAAATGGGCCGTCATGGCGGTCTGGGCCTGACTGACCACGATGTTGCTCATGGAAAGCATAAACAGGCACATGAGTGGTACCATGATAAACGCCATGCAGGCCTTCGCGGTACTCTTCAGCACATAGGTAATCGGATTTCTGTTCCCTAAAGTCATGGATGACATGGATTTTGCCACGGCCACAATGGTCAGGACAAAGCAGATACATACGGCCGCCACAGTGATGTACAGAAAAGCATTGTTCACGGTCTTCATCTGAAATATGACCTCCATCAGCGTCCTGCCGTCCGTCTTGCTGACCGGAACCGTTCCGATGAAGAGATTCAGGATATTTTCCAGGCTGTCTATGATTCCACAGAGCATAATCAAAATTGTATAAGCCCCGTAGGCAAAGTACATTTTAATCGGAGTGAACAGCACTGTGAAAAGCAGACTCATGACCTCGCTCATGGCAGGTACAAAGACCTCGTTGAAAAGCGCCCTGAACATGAGCTCCATTGTCCCGAGAAAGGTATCAATTACTTTCCCCATTCCATCCCCTCCTTACTCTACCGTACTCCCAAATTCCGTTTCTTGCGTGTCAGAAACACGACTCCTCCCGCAATTCCCGCCACAATCAGCAAAATCGCAGTCACTGCGTACGCGTTTAAATGATAGCGCAGCGTAAATTCCTGGCTTGATTCGTTCCCTGCCCTGTCTGTGACAGTCAGGACATACCGTCCCGGCGCGGTGACCACTGTGGAGGAAAACGGCTTCGGCTCTTCCCCGCCCTTTTTCAGGGTGATCGCCGCCATATCGTCGGCCAGATAGATGATTGCCGCCTTTTGGCGCTCCACGGCCACCGTAAACTCCGGCGACGCCGTATCCCGGTTTAATATGACCCTGTGCTGTTCTCCGCCCTCGCCCGTAAGGCTGATAGTATATTTTCCATCCTCTGTCATGGCGAAGGAATAACGGTCCGTAAGCCTTAACGTTTCATCATTAAATGTGATCCCGGTAATCTCAGTACCCACAGGCGCTTTGAATTCGCTGCGATTTACATAAGTATTCGTAATCTCGAACCGGAATTCCCCTTCCCCTGACACCAGGCGGTACTGCCCATACTCTGTCAGTACGGTGTCCGCTTCCCAGGGAACCTCCTCCTCTCCGCGGTAAAGCTGACAGGATGAGTCTTTATCCAGCGTAAGCCGCACCGCAGAACTGGTAATCATGTTCTCCGGTACATTGGAAGAAAACGCAAATCCATTGGAAAAGACAATCCGATATAAGTTTTTCGTCTTGTCATAGGTCTGAACTCTCGTCGTTTTGCTCTCCTCCGTCAGCGCGCCGCCGGTCTCATCGGGTTTCGTCTCCTCTTCCAGTGTTTCGGGTTCTGCTTCCCCGTCAGGCGCTTCCGATTCTGTTTCTCCGGCCACCGGTTCGCTTTCCCCTTCTGAACCGGCGGTTTCCCCGTTGGGTCCTATGATATCTCCTTCTTCCACAGAAGCCCAATTGGCCCCTAATCCATCCGGCAGCCCCGCTCCCCCGTTTCCTCCCTCTTCTGCAGCCGCCGCGGGAGCCTTATCATCAATGCGGAAACGGAACACCGAGCGGTACTCCTCCTGCTCCGACAGCGGAACATTCTTGTCGTAAATGGCAGTGATGCGCAGCACATACGTCCCATTTTCTCCCACCCTCTGTTTGGAGGAATAGGTCATGGGAACGCCGTCCTTTTCCATGGTAAAGATTAAATCGGCTGGAATATCCACGTAAACCGGCTGGTCCGTAATCCCGCCATTCTCTACATTAGAATAGAGAAAATACTGGTTATTCAGGGACTGCTCATACAGCCCGAATTCTTCGTGGTACTTCTCCCCCATCGTGACATCGTGGATTTTCGGTCCCGTCTCTCCCTGGGATTCTTCTTCCACAGAAGCCGCCGCGGTAATTCCGGGCCCATGGCCCTCGTCCTCCGTCCCGCGAACCGTGTAACCGTCCTCCTCATCAAGCTTTCTCTCTGAAAAGTAATCCGCCGCAGATCTCGCCGAATCAACGGCCCCGAAGGCAGACACCGAGAGACTCCATACAAAAAAACCGCAAAGGAATAGAAATCCTGTTTTTCTTTTTTTAATCATTGCGTTCTCACCTTTTTCTTATGCCCTGTTCTCCAGACTTACCCCGGGATCATCGTCAGCTCCGGTGCCGGACTCATATTCAGAGGCCTCATCCTCGTCTGCCTCCTGTTGACTCGCCACAATATAGTTGCGTTCCTCGAGGTCATAGAAAACCTCGTCGCCGAAAAATGCATTCATCCGCACTTCTGATAAGTCCATGGTCTTCATCTCGTAGAGCGGACACTTGTAGCTGGGCGTAAACTGGGTCTTCAGCGGATAATTACCAAATGTCACGATTATGGCGTTGCCCGTGGAGGTCTTGTTATTTAGCTTCTGCAAATCCGAAGGATAGATGAGCGGCCTCGTCTGGACCTGGGTGGAAACATTGATATTGCCGGTTTTATCCCCCAGACTGGAGGACACGCTCTGGGTGGAAACCGTCTTATTCCCGCAGAGCTTGGAAAATTCCTCGCACGTCTCGATATCATTGGAACCGATAAACATCTTCATGCCGCAGTTGCTCTTGATGATGTTGGCAATCGTCTGACTGTACACGTTGTCTAACTGGGCGTAGGACTGGACCACCATGTTAAACCAGATCTTCCGGCTCCGGCCTACGGTAATCATCTTGTCGAATTTATCGATCTTCGGCATATTGCCGAACTCATCGAGAATGAAGTAGACATTCCTCGGCAGGCTTAAATCCTCCCTGGCGGACGCCACCTTGATTAACGCCTTGTAGATACAGAGGACAAACACAGCCGCCAGCGCGTGCCTCGTGTCTTTCTCATCCGGAATCTTTAAAAACAGGGCCGTCGGCTCATTGGCAAACTGCTCCGGATTGATGTCTGTGGCCGACGTCAGGGAACAGAGGCCCTCGTCATTAAACATGGACAGCTTGTCAAAGGCAATAGACATGTAACTGGCCAGGGTTGTGTCCGCGGCTGACAGCACCTGTCTCGACAGCCCGACCGCCTTGGACAGCTTCGGCCGTCCGGTAAAGTACTCCTTTAACGCTGCGAATTCTTCCTCGGAATTGCTGATGGCTTTGTTAATATTGTAGAAACAGAACTTTTCCTTCGTCATCTCCAGTTCAGGATACTCGCTGTCCTCCAGCATGGCCAGACAGACCGCCATAATGATGGAACGGGCTCCTTTCTCCCAGACCGGATCATCCTTGGACTCGATGGGGCAGATTACGCTGATTAAATCATTCAGATCCTCGTACACCTCATCGTATATCTTCTGCTTCTGTACCTTCACGACGGTCAGCAGCTCTCTCCTGTGCGCATAGGCCTTTCCCCGAAACTCATACCAGATCTCCCCATACTCCTCCGCTTTGTTCACCAGCTCCAGGCCGCTCTCCGTCACACTGCTGTCACACTCAAAGATTCCCTCGCCGGCCTTTAAATAAAGCTGATACCGGTCGTATAAGTCTCCCAGCGGATTCCAGCGGAAGGAACTGTAGGGGTCTCTTAAGTCCAGGACCATTACCTTATAGCCCCGCTCCGTCAGCATCCCGCTGTGAAGCTGGAACAGCTCTCCCTTGGGATCCGTGCAGATCATGGAAGAGCCTGCAGAGGAATTTCCCAGTATCTGGATCATGGGATTGATAAAGGTAGTTGTCTTACCGCTTCCGGTAGCGCCGATCACCAGGCCGTGCATGGGGCTTGCCAGATTAATGTCCAGTTCTTTTTTCTTTTTATTGTAAACGGCATACACGGGGATTCCGTCCTTTTTTACTTCATTCAGCTTTGTAAACCGCCGCGGCGCAAAGTTGGCATCCCTCTCCTTATCTGTCATAAAACGGGAATTCTCCAGAGAGCTTTCCACGCTGTCTTCCCTGGACTTAAGGACCCGCTTCGCCCGTTTTACCGTGTCCACACGGAATACGAGATACAGCATGTAGAGCATGACGGTTACGACTGCCCCGTAGAGCCACGTGGATGGTTTTAACATCAGAGCCGGATCCCATAAACTCAGCCAGTCTTTCTTCATAATCGCCGGAACCAGATTATTAAGAACGGTTCCGGCAAAATATCCAGCTACAGTGACTGCCAGCAGACAGGCCGCACCATATTTTAATATTCTCTTCATCCTTATTCCCCCCTCGTTTATTTTTCTGATTTTATCTTAATTTAAACTTGAAACGGTTACAATAACCCCAAACCCAAAGTCATTTTTTCTGCGCGAAACTCACATGCCTGCTCCTCATTTACCGGAGAGCGGTTATTTTTTCTCACCGGGAATGACGATGGATACCTTAAACCTCCCGTCTTCCGGCTCAAAAAAGGCAGTTCCCCCATACCGTTTCACAATTGCCTTTACGGATTCCACCCCGATGCCTACGCCGTTTCGCTTCGAGGAACAGAAGTATCCCTGACTGTACCGGACGTTTCCCTCATAGCTGTTATCCATCACAATCAGAAGGCGGCCTTCTTCCTGGCTGCTTCGCAGGAAGAGATAACGCCTTGCGTCCTCTTCCTGACGCTCGCACGCCTCAATGGCATTTTCCAGGAGATTGCCGAATATGACGCAGATGTCTTCCTCAGGAAGCATCAGTGCCGGGGGCAGGCTGAGACTGACATCCGTCTCAATCCCTGACCTGCGCGCCCTGGCCAGATAGTGGCTTAAGACTGCATTCAAGGCGTAGTTTCCAGTATAAATAAGGGGATTGCCCTCCTCTGCGGCGGGAACCACCTGGCGCAGGAAACGCCTGATCTCCCCCACGTTTCCCTCATCCGCCATGGTGCTCAGCATACGGAGATAGTGACGCATATCGTGGCGCAGCCGACGCGTCTCCTCCATCGACTCGTTCATATGCCTGTAATGCTCTTTCTGCATGGACAGCTGACGCGTCATCCGCTCATTCTCTTCCAGAAAAATAACCCGGTTGCGAAAGGCGTCCACCATGTCCCTCCATAGGATGCAGAACATTCCGATCAGCAGCGCCGCATACCCGACCATGATAAAGGATACTCCGTACACCGGTTCATAATATGGCAGAAGCTGTTCCATAAAGAGCGCTGTTGTAAACACCGCTGCCATGATCAGCAGGGTCATGGAGCGCTCCATTTTCTTCATCAGGGCAATTTCTGATACAATGATCAGATAAAACGCAATACCGTATTTATACCACTCTGTCATATAGAAGAAGCCTTTAGCGAGTACCGGCGGGCTGTACTGTACAAAGCTGCTGTAAGCCACCGCCAGCACGAGAAAGCCGCCGATGATGACCGACAGCTTTTCAGCCCGGATACGGTATAGATCATTTTCAAGCACCACCATCAGCCATAATCCGGCGTAAAAAGAGAAAACGGTAATGGTATAAGCCGGCTGAACGCCCAGGACGAATCCAGTTCGGATAAGCGAACAGATACCGAGTCCCACGAAGCAGGTACAGAATAAGAAAAAGAGGTATCCTCTCCACCAGCGGATGGCAATGGCCATATAAAGAAAGAGCGCGGCTCCAATCCCGGCCACTCCCAGAAATGCCATGCGCATCATACGGTTTATATCATGAATCCGGGCAATATTGCCGTACGTTCCCAACAGGGGAGGCGTAAACATATGGGAATGCAGTGCGGATAAGTCTGCCGCCTGAATTACTAATTCTACGTCCCCCGTTTCCTGCACAGGGATAACGCAGCTTCCGGTTCCCGCCTTTTCCTCCTCCGGCCGTCCCATGGCAAGGACACTGCGGCCCCCGATGTAGATCCGGCTGGCGGAAGGGATCTCCATGATCTGAAGCCCGTACGTCTCCTGGATCTCGGGAAGACGGATTGTCAAGCGGAATGTCCCCTTCACCCACCCCGGACGTCCATCGCGGTTCATAGTTCCGAATCTGCCCACGGAGACGTAATACGGTTCTCCTGCCGCAGAAGCGGAGCCGGCTTCCGTAAAATCTCCCGGCTTCAGAAGCTGATCGGGATAGAATTCCCAGCCTCTCACCAGGCTGTGGACCGGATGCAGCTTAAGTGCCTCCTCCGTAATCTCCAGCACACCTTCCGATGCCTGGGGACTGCCCGTCGTATACCGGTTGTCATAGTAGTACATCACCAAAAAGAAGCTGACCGCAGCCATTGCGATAAGTACCATTTTCAGTGCCAGCTTCAGTCCGCGAAAATTATCCACTTTAGTTTTCCTCCCGCAGTTCTTCCAGCGTGTAGCGCAGATACTTCTGCCTTACCTCCCCTCTGCCGTGAATCCGGACCGGAAGCTGCTCTCCACTTTTCAAAATGATATCCTGAGTTTTCATTTCACGGATCCAGTCCATATTCACATAGATTCCACGGTTGCAGCAGAGGAATCTTGCCTCCTGTTCCAGCCTCGATGCGATCTCCGTAAACTTATCAGCCGCCTCCGTGACACCTTTTTCCGTATGGATCCGGCCCGTCCGCCTGACGCAGTCCACATAGATAATATCCTGAAACAGTACCGGCCTGCGCAGCCCTCCCTTAAACGTAAGCAGCAGGCAGGCTGAATCCCTGGCTGCGGTTCTGATAAAGCTGTCCAGTGCGAGACAGAGCTTATCATACTTCAGAGGCTTTACCAAATACCAGGCGGCATGCACGGAATACCCCTCTACCGCGTAATCCGGAGTGGTTGTAAAAAAGATCAGCCGGCACTGCTTATCTCTCCGGTAGACTTCCCTTGCCGTATCCATTCCCGTCAGTTCCTTCATATAGATATCGAAAAATATAATATCGTACCGTCCCGGCTGAAATGCCTCCAAAAATTCCTCACCAGAGCCAAATTCCTCAATGTTCAGCTGGATATCAGACTCTCTCCGCTGCTCCCTTTCTTCAAAATAGCGGTTCAGCATCCCCCTCAGCGCACTCCTGTCTGCCGCCGTATCATCCACTGCCGCTATATAAAAATTCTTCTTCTCTTCCCTCAAAGGTCTCCCTCCCTGATAATAATTCCGTGTCAGCCCATAGTGACTGGTGACGATTCATTTTATCATGGATAAAAGGCGATTCCGAAACATTAACAAAATTTAAAGTTGGGACTTCTTCTAAATGTTTTCCGAATTGTGGTAAGATGAAGGTAGAGAGAAACCGGAGTTTCCGAGAGTGCTCTGAGATCAAATTGGGAGGAGAAGGGAGGGAATCGGCTTTATGAAACCAGGTTTTATCATAGATTTATGTCTCATGCTTATCCTGTTCATGGCTGCAGGAGCAGGCGCCAGAAGAGGACTTATCATGACTGCCTCAAAGCTGGTGTCCTTAACCGCTGGATATATCGGTGCCTGGGGAGCTGCACTGGCGCTGTCTAAACCAATCGGAAACCGTTTTTTTCTACCCTGGGTAAACGATTCCATCGCAAAGGCGGCTGCAGAAAGCTATAATCCGGTAAACGATGTCTTAAACCAGGCAGCAGATCTTGGGGCGGGGGCGGAAGCCGCTGTCATGGAGGCATTAAGCGGTCTTGGCCTTCCGGCCTTTTCCATATCCGGCGTCTTTGGAACACTGCTCGATAAGGTAACCGGAACGGGGCGGGATGTCTTAAGCGCGGCGGCTGAGATTATCTCTCAGCGAATTGCCTTCGTACTGATTTTCATTGTCGCATTTATCATCATCCAACTGGCAGTGCTCTTTGCTTCTGGCTGCATCGAAGGGCTGACCAGCCTTCCGCTTATGGGTCCCGTAAACCGGATCGGCGGCGCCCTCTGCGGAGCGCTTCTCGCCGCATTCATCGCGCTGGCCCTTTTGTGGGTTCTGGGAACCTTCTTCCCTTCCCTCACTGCGGATCATGGGATTCTCTCTGAGGAAGCATTAAAAGGAAGCCGTTTGCTGCCGCTGTTTTTGAAGGCTGTAAAGAAAGTATTGCCGTAGCGGGTGCGGCGGGGCAACTCCTTAAAAGATACAAAAAAGGCCGTGCACTGGTGATTTTTCACTCATCGGTGCGCCGACCTTTTCTTTATTTTATTAACGCTACTATTTCACGGTAATTCTGCCCGAACCTGCGGAGAATCTGGATCGATCCGCATCAGTTCAAACTAAAACGGATATTTCTGCAGTCCATGATTGGTACAGTATAAGTACAAATACCCACCCCGTCTAATCATTGGCATACGAAATTCCGGGTTCTGTTCCGGATACAGCCTGTTTAAGCAGATCCAGTCGTGATAAACACAGGCCGCAAAAGCAATATAATGTTCCTTGCTCATATCATGATCTAATGTTACATAGTATTCCAAATCAATCTCCTGGATTGTGGGGTTATGTTTCTCCGAGCACGGTACCGGGACTAACGGCTTTAACTTTCTTCCACAGCAGGAAATTGACGCGGTTCCCGTGCTTACAAGAATATTGCCGCAGTTAGGGCACACGTAAAAGAGAATTTTTTCCATCTTGCCGGCATCCGGGCTGTTGGGAGCAAGTTCGCCCTGAAGCAGTTTTAAAATATCGGCGCCCAGCACCGTGGACAGATCATCCCATAACGATACATCCGGACAGCCCAGACCGCATTCCCATTTGGAGACAGTCTTGTTGCTGATTCCCAAAAGGTCTGCGACCTGCTGCTGTGTCATTCCTTTCTCTTTTCGGAACTGCATAATTAAGCGGCCTACTTTTGCACAATCCATTGTATTTCCTCCATATCATACTTGTTTTTCCTTTTTCATTCAGCTACATAAATTCAACGGTATCTATTGCCAGTGTGTCAAGGTGCATCTTTAATATATCTTTTGTGATGAGACACAGGGCCAGCCAGGAAGACTTTTTCTGCTCATCTTTCTCGCTCAAAATATGGTTTTCATGATAAAACCTTGAAAAAGCCACAGCGATTTGATAGGCATTTTCACAGATCATATTAGGTGCTTTCTCGTTGTATGCGTTTATAAACACATAGCCGCTCAGAGCAAGCTTTATCATGAGTTCTCTCTCCGTATTGGAATAAATGCCATTTAAATGAAGCGAAGTAACATCAACATCTTCAACCTTTTTTAAGATGGAATGAATCCGCGCAACCATATAGAGTAAATAAACGCCTGTTTTTCCTTCTGCAGCCATGAATTTCTCCATATCAAAGATACAGTCCTTCGAGTAATGATTGATTAAATCACCGAATTTTATTGCTGCAATGCCAATCTTTTTTGCAGTTTCTATCTTATCAGCTTCTCCAATCTCTTCGTGAAGCCTCAGTTTATCATAAGAGCAGCTGATCACCGTATCCAAAAGCTCGGAAAGCTGCATTACCCCGCCCTCCCTTGTTTTAAACGGTTTTCCATCCCGGCCATTAACGGTCCCGAAGCACAGATGTGCCAGTTCAGTAGAGTTTGGGATAAGCTCCGCCTTTCGCGCGGTACGAAAGACCTGCGTGAAATGCAGGTTTTGTCTGAAATCAACCACATACAGAATCTTGTCCGGTTTAAAATCACGCTGTCTTTGAAGAATGGTTGCGATATCTGTGGTTGCATATCCCTCCGAACCATTTGATTTTACGATAATTGTCGGCGGAATAACAGCTTTATCACATTCCATGGCTACATTAACAACTTCAGCGCCTTCGCTTTGTACAAGTAACTTTTTATCAGTCAATATTTTTATCAGTTCCGGTACATACTTACTTGAATCACTCTCGCCATACCAATGGTCAAACGAGACATTCAACCGACCAAAAGTTTCCCTGATATCCTTAATCGAAATATCCACCATTTCCCGCCAGATTTTCGTATAACGGGCATCGCCTTTCTGCAGTTTCGCCGTCACCTTCCTTGCTTTCTCCAGAAACACTCCATCTGCTTTACTCTTTTTACTTGCAAACGGATAAATCTCATTGAGTAAATCAACTGTAAGCGGCGGGAGGTTATCTCCATGACGTTCTTCTAATTCGGCAAGTACAAGCCCCATAGGCAACCCCCAATCGCCCAAATGAACATCACCGATTGCTGTTCTTCCTGTGGAAATAATAATCCTTTTAAGCGCCTCGCCGATAATTGCAGAACGTAAATGTCCGACATGAAGCGGTTTCGCTACGTTGGGATTTCCATAATCCAATACAATGGTCTCTGGATGTTCCGTTTGAGGAATCCCGGCGGAACCACTTCGGCCTTCTCCAGCATATCATTCATTTGAATACGGCTTACGACTTCATTTGCAATGGCAAGCGGCGGTTTTTTATACAGCTTCGCCCCTGAAAACGCCCCATTGCACTGAAATTGACACAGATCAAGACGGTCGGAAACCGCCACTTGGCCCAAAACCGCATCATAACCACATTCTGTAAAAGCTGATGTAACGATTATTGATAGTAAATTTGTTAATAATTTCACCTTTTTAACCTCCTAAACAAGAAAGAGTCCGGCGAGCCGGACTCTCGCGCCGGAGCGCGGTCGCTTCAGCGGCCATACTTCCTTAGCGCGGAGTGCGCATCCTCCCGGAGGGTTTTTATTTCATAGGACGGACTTTCCTATGAAACAAAAAAACACTGCCAGGCTGTGTTCACCTGACAGTGTTTGAAATATACAATTCCAGCTCACTTTCTATAGGCACACAGCATTTTAAGCCTGTACCTAAAAGATACAAGCTTCATCGTCTGCGTCGAATGGAAAGTGAGTTAAATGTTTTCATAAATAACCTCCGAATTGTAATATTGTATAATATAGCAAAAATTAATATGAAATGCAACCGCTTTTATATAAATCGAAAATAATCCGTTTGCCTGCAGACATATCTTATGATCTGACATCATTGACCTGTCTCATTTCCAGATCTTGACAGCCTTCTCATCCGCCTCTAAGCATTCCTCCCGGAGCAGCTCCAGTTCCTCCGTATGGTCCTCGCATGGGTCTTCATACTTCAGCACCTTAATCACCGACTGCTCAAAGCCTTCCTCCCCATACTCCTTCCACAGCTCCTGCAGATGCCGGTTCGGATGGGAAGAGCCCGATAATCTGGCACAGACGCTGTTGAATGCGGTTCTCGTATCTCCCGATATTCCCAGAAATGATTCGCCGGTAGCCCTGCATTTCAAAGAGATCACGCCCATCTCCGGATGGCGGTTTTTGTATTCCATAATAAGCTGTTTTTTGCGTTCTGTATTCATGTTTATCACCTCGTATTCCATTGTACCCCATAAAGCCTGCGGGGACAATCTACGCTCCGTAGACTTTGCGTCATTCGTCAGACGGGCTCGCAGGCACCCACCTGGTTCGTTGCCGGGATAAACTGGCCCGGACTGTCGAAAATCCGGTCGATGGCGACGATTGCCGCTCCCGTCAGGATCGGATCGCCCTGATAGGTGCTGATCGACAGCGTCAGCCCCTCCCAAACGTCGGCCAGAATGCCTTCCCGCACGGTTTCACGGATCACAGCCTCCATTCGTTCCGGATCCGGTCTCGCCATATCATCCCCGATGATGATGATATCCGGATTGATGACATTGACAATATTGATAATTCCGATTCCAAGGCTCTCGCAGGCGCGCTGGTAGCAGTCCATACAGAACTGGTCGCCTTCGCGGATCCGCCGTTCCACATCTTCAAAATTACATCCTGCCCGGCCCGCCTGGCCGCCGTATACCGCCTTCACTAATTCCAGGGAAGAGGCATACCGCTCCAGACAGCCTTTATTGCCGCAGGCGCACGGCTTTCCGTTCCGGTCGATGGTCATATGACCGATCTCCCCCGAGGTTCCCAGAGCACCCTTATAAATCTTTCCGTCCATCACAATTCCCGCGCCGATTCCCTGACCGGCCGCGATATAGACCAGAATATCATCGCGGTAGGCGTCCTTTAAGTCCCACATGTGGGCATAGGCGCCGGCGTTGGCGTTGTGCTCTAAAAACACGGGGATATCCAGTTCTCTGTCAAAGAATTTCTTTAAATCGACATCCTTCCAGATATCGGCTCCCGTGATCAGAGCGATTCGGTTTTTCTTCGCTATAAACGGCCCCGGCACCGCCATGCCTGCCGCCAGTATGGTATCTTTTCCATATTTTTTCATCAGAATGCGCATCTCGGCCGCGATCTGATTCAGAATATCTTCCGCATCCGGCTGCTCTTCCGGTTTAAAATCCACTCGCTTCTTCGTTATCTGCGTCCCTGTCAAATCGAACAGACCGACGCTGTAATGCTTTCTCGCAAGGCGCACGCCTATGACCCGGTAACGGTCCGGATTAATGGATACGCCGATGGAACGGCGGCCCTTGCTTCCATTCAGAAAGCCCACCTCCGTGACGATTCCCCAGTTTAAGAAATCCTTCATAATATTAGTCACGGTCGCCTGTTTCAGCCCTGTCAGGGAAGCCAGATATGCCCTGGAACACATGCCTTCTCTTCTTAAATTTTTTAAAAGGAGAGAACGGTTCATCTCCTGTGTCACGTCCTGGTTAATTCCCCTGTTTTGGACCATGTTGTCTTACCTCGCACCTCTTGTATGATTGGCCGGACAGTCTCCGGCCGGGGCCAGTTTTGCTTCTAACTGTCCGCAGTACCAGCCCTAGTATATCATGGTCCTGCCGGATCCGTCAAATGAGAAAACTTTGAGAAAACCATAAGAAAACTCGCTCAAATATTTGATCCCGCCCCCTTTACAGCGGCGTTCCGCTCGCGTATAATATGTCTATTACATTTGTAAGAACAGGGAGGTTATCATGAGCAGGCTGCCGCAGATATCAGAAGCCGAATATGAAGTTATGAAAGTCATCTGGAGCAAAGCTCCCATAAGCACCAACGAGGTGACGGACTGCCTTTCAGAGGCTACGGAGTGGAGCCCCAAGACGATCCAGACGCTTCTTAAGCGCCTCGTGCAGAAGGGGGCCATTACATATGAAAAGAAAAGCAGGGTCTTTGTATATACCCCGCTGGTAGCAAAGGAAGACTATTTAAGCCAGGAGAGTGAGCATTTTCTTAATCGGTTCTACAATGGAAATCTGACCTCACTGGTGGCAAATTATATGAAGGACGAACGGATCTCCCAGGAGGAACTGGAAGAGCTTCGCGGCCTCTTATCGCATGGCGGGGAAGGAGAATAGCAGATGGCAGAATCTCTGCTTCTTTATCTGCTGCAAAGCAGTGCCGCCATTGCAGTTTCCGGCGGCATCATTATGTTCATACGAAAAGCGTTTGACCGGTACTTGACAGCGGAAACCCGTTACCGCCTGTGGTTTCTTCTCCTGATCCTTGCGGCCGCGCCGTTCCTGGCTGAAGCATTTCCATGGCTGGGCAGGCTGACTTCCCGTCTTGCCGGTCTGCGGACGGCCCCGGCCGGGGATTCGTGGCAGGGCGGGGGCCCGGAGGCTGCCGGTAATATTTTTACAGCCACGGGACTGCTCCATGATTTTTCCGTTTCGGTGAGCCGTAAAATGCCTGGTTATCTGGCATTCGCCCTTCTCTCCCTCTGGATTGGAGGAGCGGTCTTACTTGCGGTCCTCACCCTTATTTCCGCAGTCCGGGTTAATTTTTTAAAGAAGACTGCCCTTCCCGTTCGGGATGCACTCCTGCGGGACATATTTGAGGACTGTAAGAGGCAGCTTGGAATCCGGAGGGATATACCGCTTCGTTCTTCCTCTTGGCTCCGCTCCCCGGTTACGGCGGGAATCGCCGCGCCTTGTGTGCTGCTCCCGGCATCCCGGCTCTCCGGACTCTCGGAAGACGAGATCCGCTGCATTCTGCTGCACGAGCTTTTGCATTACAGGCATAAGGATATCATGAGCGGCGTTCTTTTCCGCCTTCTCCTGATTTTTTACTGGTTCCACCCTCTGGTCTGGCTGGCCATAAAGGAGATGGAAAGCGACCGGGAAATTGCCTGCGATACGGCGGTATTGGCGCTTCTTGGTGAAAAAGCGTCCTGTGATTATGGAAATGCCCTGCTTCATTTTGCAGCCGGTCTCTCCCATCTGACCTTCGGGCAGACAGCCGGCATCGGCGGCAGCCGCAAAGAGATCCGGAAGCGGATTCTGTACATTGCCTCCTACCGCCGGGAATCCGGCAACAGACGGTTAAAGAGCCGGCTGCTGTATCTTTTGACCGCAGCGCTGGTGATCTGTACCACGCCGTCCGCCTCCGCTCTCCCATTTTCCTCAGACCGCTATCGTGCGGCTCTGCCCCAGGCGTCTTTAGAAGATTTGAGCAGCTATTTCGAAGACTTTGACGGCAGCTTCGTCCTGTATGACAGTTCCGAAAACCGCTATCTGATATCCAATGAGGACGACGCCCGCACAAGGATTTCGCCAAACTCCACCTACAAGATCTACAGCGCCCTGATGGCCCTCGACGCGGGTATCATCACTGCGAAGGATTCTGCCATGGCCTGGAACGGAGAAGCCTGTCCCTTCGATTCCTGGAACAGGGACCAGAACCTGAACTCCGCCATGACGAACTCCGTCAACTGGTATTTTATGAATCTGGACCGCCAGAGCGGCCTGGACTCGATCAAACGGGAGCTTACCGCGCTCTCCTATGGAAATCTGGACTTTTCAGGAGGCCTCTCCCGGTTCTGGCTGGAATCCTCCTTGAAAATATCTCCTCTGGAACAGGTGAAGCTGCTGGCTGCATTATCCGGCCACACGCTGCCGTACTCGGAGCGTGACATGGAGACCGTTAAGGACGCGCTTTTCCTCTCCTCCGACGGCACATCCTCACTGTACGGAAAAACCGGCACCGGCACTGTCGATGGAAAAAACACCAACGGCTGGTTTATCGGCTTCATAGAATCTGAAAACGGCTCCTGTTCCTTTGCGGTCCATATTAACGGAGACGACGGGGCAACCGGTGCAAAGGCGGGAGAGATCGCACTGCGTATCCTGAAAGAGAAGCAGCTGTATGGGTAATAAAAATGTCATCAGACGAAACCGTTGCGTTCCCGTCAGATGACATTTTTATTGTCTGAAATCGGAAAAACGGCTTAAAACCGCTTATTCGATCGTAACCTTAAACCGGCACTTTTCAGCCCCGCTCAAAACCGTTTCGATTATTTCCACCTCTATGTGCTTTTCCGGCATCATATTTTCCAAAACGTATATCATACTCTGTCTGGAGCATTCACAGAAGGAAGCGTCTTTTCCTCCCGCCAGTGCTTCCTCACATACGCATTTGGGATAACCCATTTCATAAATATGGCCCTTTTCGATTTCTTTTGCAAAGGAATGCTCTGTATCTCCATATTTCTGACAATATGTATCCATATTGAAGCCGCAGTCCTGAAACCACTGCATCTGAACAGGTAATACGGTGTCCTTTACACAGTTTATTGCTTTTGTCCTGTAATCCATGATTATCTCCTCAAATCGAATTTGTAAAATACACATATCCACTACAGACAAATACGCGCTATACCTTCACAATTCTACTATATCCGTGTATATCTGTCAAATTCAGAGGTACATCATTACAAGGCAATTTCTACCATAAATCCAGTAACTTAAGTTCACTACTGCACCGGCGGAATATAAGAATCCAGCACGGCCTTCGCCTTTCTCACCACCAGGCCGCTGCCTCCGGCATTCTTGACATCCTCCACCATACTGACCATGAGTATCGGCGTGCGGTCCGGACCGTCGGCCGTATAGACTGCAAACCAGCCCAGCTCTGTTCCAGAGGTGTCTCCTTTCGATGCTTTTATCTCGGCCGTTCCCGTCTTGCCTGCCAGAGTAATATCTCCCCGCATCGCGGCGTGGCCGGTTCCGTGCTCCGAGCTGATTACCTTTTTCAGCGCGGTATCGATTGTTTCCGCAGTCTCAGGAGTACAGGCGCCCTTCAGCCATACTTCCGATGCCGGCTCTTTCCTGTACGTAATATATGGCTTTATGACATCTCCCCGGTTGGGGAACATGGTATAAAGGGCCGCCAGGTGGATCGGATTCATCAGCACCTGTCCCTGACCGTATCCGCTGTCTGCCAGCTGGATTTCCGTCTCGATCCGTTCCGTGTTGGAATACTGGGACTGGGATACAGATATCTCGAAGGGCAGATCCTGATTGAAGCCCAGGCGGTCGAGCCCGGCCATAAAATCGTCATACCCGATCTTCAGCGCAGCCTTCGCAAAATAAATATTATCGGAGTAAATATAGGCATTTTCCAGGTTGACCGGGCTGTAGTCGTGGAGCGTCGTCACCTGATACTTTCCCCAGCTGGCATCCTTCTGCCAGCTAAGTCCCGCACGGTCCGTGCCAAAGCTTTCGCCCGGAGTCAGCGCTCCCGTGGAAAGCCCGATGACTCCCGTTATCGGCTTAAACGAGGAGCCGGGCGCAAAGCGCTGGCGGAAACGGTTAAACATCGGCTTTCTCTCGTCTTCATTTAACGAGGCCCATTTCTCCTCTGACATGCCGAGTATGAAATCATTGTCGTCATACGACGGCGTATTCACCAGTGCCAGCACCTCACCCGTGTAAGGATTCATGGCGACCGTGCAGCTCTTGACGTCTTTGAACGTCTCGTAGATGGTCCTCTGAAGGCTGCTGTCTATGGTCAGCGTGATATTGCTGCCGTCTACCCGCGGTATGGCGGCCAGAACCAGCTTTTCCGCGCCTTCGGAGGTGACGATCGAGATCTTTTCTCCGTTCTGTCCCTTCAGTTCTTTTTCATACAGAGTTTCGATTCCGCTTCTCCCTATGACGCTGTCCGATAAGTATCCCTCGCCCGGATGCTTCTCCAAATCCTCAGCCGTCACATTCTGGACATATCCCACCAGATGGGCCGCCGCCTCTCCCAGCGGATAGGATCTCACCGGTGTATCGGTAATCATCACGCCCGGTATGGCCAGAAGCGCGTCCTGGAGCGCCTTATTCTCCACATTATCCTCTCTTGGACTCGCTGACTGGAGATCAAACTCATCTACCTTTTTCAGCGTCTTGACCGGAACCAGGGAGTCTTCCTTCACCCATTTTGCCGCCAGCTTCTTCTCTATACTCTCCACGGAGACTCCAAGAAGCTCAGAAAGCCGCTCCAGATCAGGGTTAGAGCCGGAAGTCTCTCCCTCCGTTCCCGCGGTATAACCGGCCATTTTCCCGGGCACAAGGCCCACCAGAGAAGCGTTCCCTTTTCCGGCAAGCAGGCCGCCGTCCCGGTCCAGAACCTCCCCTCTCACTGACTGGTCGGTGGAGACACGCACTTTATCGGTGCGGCCCAGATTCGGAAAAATAACCTGATCATTCCAGATCATCCGATAGTCGCCCGCCGCCTTTTTCTTCTTCGTTCCCTTGTCCTCAGCCGCCTGCTCCCAGATAAAATCAACCTGATTCAGAAAATTGATCTCGCCGGCGGAGCTGTTGAGCGAAGTCTGGTAGCTGACCGTCTTCAATCCTTCCGTCCGTTCCTCCACACTCTGGATCTCCACGCGAATATCGGCGGCGCCGATTCCCTCATAGATGTTTTTATTTCTCGCTGTAAAGTCCTCCAGACTGATATTCTTCCGGCTCTGTTCGTTCAGCATTCCATACATCGCCTCGTAGTTACCGGTCCTGATATAATCCGTGTACTCCATCAGGAGCTCTTCCGGGGTCTTCTCCTTCTCCGCCTCCCCTCCTCTCCGAAACCAGAAAATCCCTGCCACAATCACCGCAGCAATCAGGATCCCTGCAGCTATACCACCGATCATCAGTCCACGTTTGCTTTTTCTACGTCTCATAATATGGTTCCTCTCTTTACAGCTTCGTTCTCATACCTTTTCCTGAAATGGCATTTTACCCACAATTCCGTCAAATCTCACATCCGCTCCCGCAGACTTCGCGCCCTGCACCGAGTTTTTATAAATTATTACATATGTAAGATTTAAAGTCAATATATCATTTCTATTGTTAAGAAAAATGTAACATTTATTTTCCTTCAAAAACTGCGTCGCCATCACTTGACAGATCGCCAAAACCGGCATATAATGAACATTGTTCATTTAAGGAGGTATTCACATGAAAATCAAAAAAAATTATCTACTGCTGCTTGCAGGCATTGTCTGGCTCGCAGCCGGCTTTAATATTCTGCGTATCGGGATCATTTCCTATAAAAGCTATGTGACACTGATCAATCTGGCCCTTTCCGCAGCAGTATTTTTCCTTTTCTGGTTCATGGTGTTTGGCAAACTGGTACGCAGGCACACCGACCGGATTGTACGCTATGAGGAAGAGATGCAGTTCATTCTGAAGTTCTTTGACCGCAAGTCCTTCTGCATCATGGCCTTTATGATGACCTTTGGGATCGGCCTGCGCACCTCTGGCCTCTGTCCGGATATCTTTATCGCAGTCTTTTACTCAGGGCTGGGAACCGCGCTGGTTCTCGCGGGCCTCGCATTTACCGGCAACTATATCACACAGGCGGCCAGGAATCGTTAGTCACTGAAAAAACTCCCGCGGCAGTCGCTGGAATTAAGCAAAAAAAGGCTGTACCCTCTCCCGGTTCCCGGGTGAGTGGTACAGCCTTTTTTCTATCTCTTCTTTCGATTATTCCCTTTACTACGGTCTCCCAGACGCTCTTTCAGCAAACGGTCGAATTCCTCTTCCGTCACGCCTTCTTCCCGAAGCCGTCTGCGCCTCTGCTCCCTGCGGAGCGCGCGCTGCTGTTCCTCTTTCTTCCGGGAGTATGACAGATACGCTCCACCGCCGGCAGCGGCGGCAATCACCACCAGGGCGATAATCAGAAAGGGATTGATGGAAAACTTCTTCACGTCCTCTTTCTTGTCATCCGCTTCCGGCTTTGTCTCTTCCTGTGTTGCCGGCTCCGTGTCCGGTTCCTGCACTTCTTTCTGCGTCAAATAGGCGCCGCCCACTTTCCGTCCGTCGTATGTATACTGGATAAACGCCACGCTTCTCTCCGGATGCTCGTCCGGAAAATCGGTTGTCAGCGTGTGCTCCGTATCCGCAAATACCGCGCCCTCCGGGAGTGTCACCGCTCCCGACGGATCGATCTTAAGATCCGCCGGCAGATAGCTTTTTCCGGCCACCTCCACGGCGGTCTCGCCTTCGGTATAGGCAGTTTCGTTTTCCGCTACATTAAAATTGGTAAAATGCGCAAATCCATATTCCAGAAGCGCCTTGCTGTCCAGATAATACTGTCCGGGACTCCCCTTCAGAATCACGGATATCATACGCTTCCCGTCCTTCTCCGCATAGGTAACCAGCGTGTTGCCGGCTTTTAAGAGGTATCCCGTCTTGCCGCCCTTCACCGGCGGATAATAGTACTGGCTTGAAGAGTCATTCGTATTCAGGATCAGCTTATTCTCCGCATAAATCGTCAGGCCATCCGGATTGTTGATCGTAGGCGGAAACGTATGTGTCAGCGCCGCGCTGATTCTGATAATATCCGGCTCTGCAAATGCCGCTCTGGAGATCGCCGCCATGTCTCTGGCCGTCACGTACTGTGTGTCTCCGTTGAGGCCGGAGGGATTATCGAAATGGCTGTCCTTACATCCCAGCGCCGCGGCCTTGTCGTTCATCATCTTCACGAACGCTTCCTGAGACCCGGCCACATGCTCTGCCAGCGCGTTAGCCGCCTGATTACAGGAATGAACCAGCAAGGAATAGAGGCAGTCCTCCACGGACAGCTTGTCTCCTTCTGCCACATTCAGCTTATTACCGCTGTCGGACTCCACGTTATTGATCGCGCTGCTTGAAAATGCCACCACATCGTCGAGTTTGCTGTGCTCCATCACCAGAAGAGCCGTAAGAAGCTTCGTAATACTGGCCGGCGGGTACGGCGTATCATACGCTTTTCCACCTAAAATGGCGCCGGAATCCATGTCGATGACGACTCCTGCCTCCGCCTGTATATCTGGTCCGGCCGGCCATGCCGGAGCAGCGTAGGCAGTCATGAGAAAACAGTTGCTGATCAGTGTCCAGCAGAGTAATTTCTTCAAAAAACATTTCATATTTTGTTCCCCTCAATTATGTATACACGCCCTGTTATTACATTCGTAAGAGCATTTTTTTATTATACACTGGATTAACCGGTGTGTAAACAGACTTCGTAAATTTTAGAATGAACCGGAAAATCCGGGGCCGCAGTACCTTAAGATCCCTCACTTCTCTCTCCCGGCAAAGAAAAATGCCGGAAAGTCAGCCTCTCGGCCATTTCCGGCATTTCAACTTTAAGCTTCAATCGCTGCGGCTTCAGTTCCATCCGCTTCATGCGCATCTTCATAAGCCTCCGTGTCCCCATGATTATCCACATATTTATACTGCTGCCATACGACTGCTTCCGCCCTCCACGGCACTCTTTCGGTCCCTCCAGGATACCGGAGAGCGCCACATTCGTGAGATCCCGCAGGAAATCGTAGATATTCCCCTCCTTCACACCGACAATCCAGCCTTTCCCGCACATATTCATTTCTACACGCATTCTGGCAGGCGGAAGTTCTTTCCGATGCCGGTGCTCTTCGTACTCCGGCTGATGGTACGGATTTGAATAATCCCGGTAGGACAGGACACACGGAACGCTAGAACCACTTGCATGGGATGCTCAAAAAAATATCTTTATTCACGTTAAACCCTATTTTTTCATAGAAAGCCTCTGCTGATTCTGTTTGTACCAACCATTCCGAATCTGGAAATTTATCTCTGCATTTATGGACCAGCTCTGTTCCAATTCCTTGTTTTTGATACTCTGGATGGACTGCCAAATCATACATAACGGAACGAAACATTTGGTCACTAAGCACTCTTATACAACCTACCAATTTTCCATTTACCCATGCCGAAAAAACAAGAGTTGAATTTATAAAACCTATATTAAAATTTTGCAGCATAGCAGGCGTTATTTCTCCATCTGACCAACCTACTGCAAAAAACAAATCGTGCAACGCTTTACATGGCAAATCTTTTCGTGTATCGTACATTACATCATTCATTTCAATGTGTATTTACATTGGAAAAGTTTAGAGTAATGCAGAAGCCCAGCCTGCTAATCTTCCTCTATTCGCTGCGTCCTGGAAAAGCCGGTACCACGACTGCATCTGCGCCTGCCGCCGGTGTCTGCTGGGGAACCGCCTGCTGTTGTGACGCCTCCTGCTGCCCTGCATTTCCGTCTGCAGCATTTCCGACACCACTCGTCTGACCTGCATTCTCCTGTTCTGCACTTCCCTGTCCAGCGCTCTCCTGCGTCTGTCCGTCGTCCGCGCTCTCGTTCGCTCCTGCCTCTGCCGAAGACTCACCGGTTTCTGCCGCGTTCTCGTTCTTTTGAATTACCGATGCCTTTCCACGGTATGTCGTATTGTGAAGCGGAGTTTCTTCCAAAACATTGCCGTCTTTAGTCACTACGCGGAAGGTCTTCCAGACTCCGCCTTTCTGGCCCTGATCCACAACCTTCTCCGTACCTGCCGGAAGCCCGTCATTGGCCTCATACACCGGAGCCGGTGGTTCCACGTCCCTTACCTTTTCGGAGCGCATGGTCACCTTCACACCATCTTCCAGAATTGGAAGGCCCACTATGGAGATCTTCAGTGTGTTATCCTTCAGAGAAGCGCGGACTGCCACCGTTGTCGGCTCTGAATTTACAAACTTAAGGTCCGGTCCGGCATAGCCGTCAAAGCTTACCATGGCATCCTCTCCCGGCTGTATGTAACTCGGAGTAAAGCTGTGGGAATGGCGTTCCGTAGCCGAAAGCCCCGAACTCACAATGGCATTATAAAGCGTGGTAGACACCTGGCACACGCCGCCGCCCGGTTCTTCAATCAGCACGCCGTTCCGGTATGCGCCGGCAGGCTGGTATCCCTTCTCCTTCGTCCTGTTTCCAGTGGCAAGATTAAAGGAAAATTCCTCACCCGGCTTCAGAATCCGGCCGTCGATCGCTTCCACCGCCAAACGAATATTCTCATTCCGGTTCTTGTTGCTTGTCGTCTTCGTCGTAAAGCTTCCGATAACCTGATACTGTTCCTTTGCCTGCGCCGCGCTGCGTTTCGGGGAGCTCTCCGAAAATTCAGGTTTCACCGCAGCATAATTTCCCGCTTTCACCGCCTCCATAAGGGCCTGTACCAGCGATTCTTCATTCAGCGTTCTTCCAGCTTTCGCCTCCGAATAGGTATAGACGCCTGTTTCCTTATCAAAGGAGACAAGCTGGGAATCGGCCGCTGCACGGTTCCATTTACCGGCAAGCGTCTTAGCCAGCGCACGGAAGGACTCCTTCAGAGAATCCATGTCGAAACTGAATGTTCCGGTTTTCATCTGACCGTTTCCGTAAATCTCATCCAGAATCCTCCTGACCGCTCCTCCGGTTTCCTCCTCCGCCGTCACGGTCTCCTCCTGCCAGACCACAGACAACCCCTTCGTCTTCTCCAAAAGAAGCTTCTCGGCATCGCTCCGGCTCTTTCCGGTAATGTCAACCCCCTCGACGACTGTGCTTTCGTAAGCCGTTACCGTCCCTGCCAGATGTTCCGCCACAGAAGCCGTGCTGCTCTCTTCCACTGCGGATTCCGCCCTTCCGTCTCCGGATCTCCGCCCAGCCGCCAGGCCTGCCGCTCCCAGAACCGCGGCCAGTAAGATGACCGTTCCACCGTACATCACCAGCCTGGTCTGACGGCGGCGTCTTCTCGATCTGCCTCTCTTCATCTTTATCACTCCATTTCACACAGTTTACTGCATTTTACAGCAAACTGTAACTTTTATTATTTCAGTTTACACTGTAACAATAACAGATACAGTTAATTCTGTCAAGAGTGTTTTCGATAAAACAGAGACGAATCGTAACAGTTCAGCCCTCGCTTCCGGCAGCCGTGGTCCGTCCCGGCACTTTCGTTTCCCTGTCATTCTCCCCGGAGCAGACGGTACAGTTCACGGTAATATTCGGAGTAAATGCTGTCTTTTCTCCATATAAAAGTGAAATCGTGGCTGAGTTCAAAGTCTTCCAGCTCCACGCGCCTCAACCGGCCGTCTTCCAGTTCCTTCTTCACAGCGGCCTCATATAAAAATGTAATTCCCCGTCCATCTGCCACCAGACTCTTGATAGCGCCAATGTTGCTGATCTCCATCAGGTCTTCAAAATCGTGAATCAAAAGGTTCTTGCCTTCCAGATACCGCTCAAACACATATCTGGTACCGGATCCCGGCTCCCGGATAAAAAACCGTTCCTGCGTCAGATCCTCGATCACCTTACCCTCGCTGTGAAACTGATATTCCGGCGAAGCCACGATCACAAATTTCCCTCTGTCGTAGACGAGAAAATCGTATTCCTTTTTTTGAAAAAAGCCCTCCACCACTGCAAATTCGATCTCCCCCTCGTCAAGGCTCCGCAGCAGATCCTGGGTATCGGCCACCACCATTTTCACAGAAATATCCGGCTGGGCGTCCATAAGCCGCATCAGCGCTTCCGGGAGAACGTACTCTCCCACAGTCATAGTCGCCCCGAACACGAGACGCCGCCCGCCGCCATCCGACATCTTGAGCGCCTGCATTAAATGAAGCTCATCGTGCTGCATCGTCGTCGCCGCCGACAGAAGCATCTTCCCCGCCTCCGTAAGTCCGATCTTCTTACCGCTGTACTCAAACAGCTTTACCTGATAGTGTTCCTCCAGATAGTGAATATGGTGCGACACCGCAGGCTGTGTAATGTTGAGTGCCTCCGCCGCCTTTGTAAAATTCATGCATCTGCATACGGCGAGAAATGTATCCATCCGAAAATCCAGCATCTGAACTTTCCTCCTTTTGTAAAATACGTTCCTTTTCCTATATCATAACATATATTTATCAATAAATAAATATTTAGAATTTTATTTTATGGTTATCCTTCTGTATAATGGTAACAGTTTCCATGGTCAGTCAAACACCTCGCGGCAGCCGCCAAATGCTCATGCAGTCATGGCCCGCTGCTCGCGGGAATAAATTCACCCCCATGATATCATAATCCTATAAAACAAGAAAGGAATTTATAACTATGAAAAAATATACCGCAGGGCTTCTGATCTGTCTCGCCATATCCATACCGGCCTGGTTTTTAGGCAGACTCTTTCCGGTAGTGGGCGGCCCCGTCTGCGCCATCTTAATCGGAATGGCCATTGCCCCATTTATAAAGGGAAAGGAGCGTTTCCGCCCCGGAATCGCGTTTACATCAAAGAAGATCCTCCAGTACGCCGTCGTTTTACTCGGCTTCGGCATGAATTTATCCGTGGTTCTGGAAAAGGGAAGGCAGTCTCTCCCCATCATCCTGGCCACCATCACCACATCGATTCTCATCGCGGTTCTGCTCTTCCGGCTCTTGAAGATTCCGACGAAGAGCGCCATCTTAATTGGCGTCGGTTCTTCCATCTGCGGCGGCTCTGCCATAGCCGCAACTGCGCCGGTCATCGAGGCAGACGATGAGGAGATCGCACAGTCCATCTCCGTTATTTTCCTGTTCAACATTGCCGCCGCATTAATTTTCCCAGCGCTCGGCGCCGCTTTAGGGCTTTCCAACGAGGGTTTTGGGCTGTTTGCCGGCACCGCCATTAATGATACCTCCTCAGTCACGGCCGCCGCTGCTGCATGGGACGGCATCTACGGAAGCAATACGCTGGAGGCCGCCGCCATTGTTAAGCTGACCAGAACCCTGGCGATTATACCAATCACCCTGTTCCTGGCCTTTTACCGCACAAAAAAAGAACAGAGCGGCTCCGGAAATACCTTTCAAATCGCAAAAATATTTCCGTTTTTCGTTCTGTTCTTCCTTCTCGCGTCCGTACTGACCACCGTATTTCATCTCCCCGCCACGGTTACGGGACCGTTGAAAGATTTAAGCAAATTCTTCATCATCATGGCCATGGCCGCCATCGGGACCAATACCAACCTGATCACCCTCGTAAAAACAGGAATGAAACCGATTCTTCTGGGCCTGTGCTGCTGGATCGGAATTTCCCTGGTCAGCCTGTCCATGCAGAGTTTTCTGGGCATCTGGTAGGCGGGTCCTGATTATTTAAGCTGGCATGAAGGCGATCTTTATGCTGTCGCCTTCCACCGCCTCTCCTTTCGACCTGGTGATCGGAAGCTTCTCGTCTTCCGTGAAGCCGATGGTCTCCCCAGCCTTTAAAAGTACATCATCATAGAGCACATAACTCGCAGTATCAAAGAGGAATTCGTGAAGCGCGGCTGGCGCAGCCGCGCTTTCCACCACCTCAATCTCATCCTTCCCAAAAGCAGTCATGCCGTATGTATACCCGTTCATCCCTTTTTCCGTCTGATACAGGCCAAAATAAATCCAGTCTAAAATCGGATACGTTTCTTCTTCCTCTTTCATATCTTCCGCCACAGCGCAGTACATCTCCGGCGCAAACACAGTTCCGCTGGTATAAATCCCGAGCGCATTCTCCTGCTTTAAGCAGGCCGAAGAAATCTTTACGTAAAGCTTGCCGGCTTCAAACGGATCATTTTCCCTTCCCCCGACCACGGCCGCCAGGATATGGGCCCGGTGTTCACTGGCCGCGTCCACAGCGCCTTTCCAGAAATAATTGGACTTGGCATAGTACTCCGCCTCTCCCGCAGGCACAGGCGCCGGCATCAGGCTGATGGCTGCCATATAGCTGCCAGCTTCAAATACAATAGTATCGTTCTCCTCATCCTGGTCCGGTACACTGATGCCCCAATCCTCCAGCAAATCCCTTTTCAGTTTCTCCGTATCCCATACCGGAGCTGACAGAAGCACACTTCCAACAAACGAGCCTTTTTCTTTCTTCTCCATCGCTTTCTCCTATAGTATCCGCTTTTATAAAATTTTCTTTTTCTTAAAAAACCAAATCTCGAACGCCACAATTACAACGCTCAAGAGAATCATCCCTGCATAGCCGTATTTCCAGCGAAGCTCCGGCATATTGGCAAAATTCATTCCGTACCAGCCAACCAACAGGCTGAGGGGCAGAAAGATCGTCGTCACCACGGTCAGCCAGCTCATGATCTGATTCTGATTGGAGGCAATCTGAGACTGGTACATCTCCCGAATCTGAAACACATACTCCCGCAGCATCTCCACATGATCGTGAAGGCGGCTGGCCCGGCTGGCGAACATGCCGAAGCCGGCGCATTCCCCTTCGGAAAACAGGTGGTTGTCATTGGACTCCAGTTCCTCTCCCAGAGAGATCAGCTGTTCATAGTAGGTGTGCAGTGCAAGCAGTTCCTTTCTGCTCACGATCACCGTCTCATAAAAATTCTTCGGCTGATGATCCAGCAGCTCGTCCTCCATGTCCTCCAGCTTCGCCTCATATTTCTGCAGGAAAAGCACATCGTTGCGGATCAGATAATCCATTAAGAGGATCAGAAACTCTGCGGGAGCGGCAGGCGTCCCTTTTTCCTTCGCCCTCTCCTCTCCAGCATGCGCATGGGCAGTCCCTTCTTTCGACGCAATGTCCTCCATCCGTCTGATGATCTCAGTCAGCATATCCCCTTCGTCAAGCAGAATCAGCTCGCTGTCCGTCACATAGAAGCCGAAGGAAAACTTTTCTCCCAAAAGATTATTCTTGTTGGGAATCATAAAAGTCCCCATCGTGCAGCCGCCGTACGCCTCCGCCTTGCAGTAATGGATATTCTCCATGGAATGCACCAGTACCTTCCGGTGAAGATACGTCTCCTTCGCCTCCCGGAACTCCTCCAGCGTCATAACCGTAATGCAGGCGTCATCACCCTCTCGCCTCTCTCCGTCGGAAAGTCTGGTCAGCCTTTTACCAAAGCTGTAACGTACCATCGTTATTCCCTCTTTCCTTCCGTATTACCCCTGTCTGATGAAGACGACTTTGTTGTTTGTCTTATTTTCCCGGACCTCTAACTGGCTGATACTCTGCACAAACTTGGAAAATGTGGAGTAGCCGTAATCCTTGACCTTGAAATCTCCATACTTCCTGTGCATGCCGTTGCCCAGAGCTGCCAGCTCCAGACCGTTCTTTCCGCTGTTTCTCACCAGCTTTATGGCGTAATCATCCAGCTCCTGTTTCCTGGTGCGGTTATCCTTTATGCGAACCGTAACTACATTGTTTGATTTCTTCAGTTCAAAATTATCCATTTCCTCCAGAAATTTTGATAAAGAGCTGTAACCATAGCTTCTGACGTCGAAATCAGAATATTTTTTTACAAGACGATTCCCGATTTCTCCCAGACCAGTAGCCTTATTCATATCGTCGTTCTCCAGTATAATAGAAGCAATATCCTGTTCGATGACTTCCCGTCCTACCGTTACTCCGCTGACGCTCTCATCATCCTGGTCAAGCAGGATCTCTAAATTAGTAAATACGGTACAGGCTGCACGGAATGATTTCGGCGTTTTATCTTCACCCATACCGATTACTTCTTTGCCTGACTCTCTGAGTCTGCTGGCCAGCTTCGTAAAATCGCTGTCGCTGGAAACAATGCAGAATCCGTCCACATTATCGGTGTATAACAAATCCATAGCGTCGATGATCAGCGCGGAATCGGTGGCGTTCTTTCCCACCGTATTGGAAAACTGCTGGATAGGTGCAATGGAATTTTCCAAAATTTCCTGTTTCCACTTTCCCATCTGAGAGCTTGTCCAGTCTCCATATATCCTTTTGTATGTAATGACACCATACTTTGTCATCTCAGCCAGAATATAGCTGATGTACTTTGCTGAAATGTTATCCGAATCGATTAATACTGCAAATTTCTTGTCATTCAATGTTCTGATCTCCTGTTATCCTAGTGATATCTATCATTATATTTTATTCTGGTCCATTATACAATAAGGCAATTGGTTATTCTGGCATATTTTTTGCATCGTATTTTTATCTTACGGGCAGATACTAGAAGAGAAGATACTTTACAATGCAACATGAAAGGAGTGTTCTTATGAATTTGAATTCAAACAGTTCATGTGGCTGCGGAAAATCCGACAGTGACAAGAGTACACCTGCCGCCGCTTTAACACTGGCGATCGCGACAGTACCGATGCAGCCCTGGGAACAGCCATATGAGCCTGCTGCCGCTTTACAGCACGGAACGATCTTCCCTTGTCTTGACTTACCGTTTTATGTGACAGGAGGTGGCAAATAATGGCAGACCGCGAAACGATGTTAAAACAGATTAATGAAATCAGCTTCACAGTCAATGATCTGACCCTGTTCCTTGACACCCATCCTCTTGACGACAACGCCTTAAAGGCATTCAGCGACGCCATGAAGCAGAGAAAACAGCTGATGCAGACGTACGCGGAGAATTTTGAACCGCTGACGGTTGACTGTGTCTGCCCCGATACCAACAACAAATCAGAAACCCATACGAAGTATCCGGGACAGAAGCATTTTACCTGGTCTGACGGTCCGCTTCCGTGGGAAGGAGGTACTGTCTAATGTGGAATTATGAAAAACGGCTTCAGTTTCCAGTAAAAATTTCGACGCCATGCCCAAAGACGGCATCTCTCATCATCACCCAGTTCGGTGGTCCTGATGGAGAGCTGGCCGCTTCCATGAGATATCTTTCCCAACGTTACTCCATGCCATGCAAGGAAGTTGGCGGACTTTTAACGGATATCGGTACGGAAGAGCTGGCCCATCTGGAGATGATCTGCGCCATCGTCTACCAGCTGACGAAAAATTTAACGCCGGAGCAGGCAAAGACTGCAGGCTTTGACGCCTACTATGTCGATCACACCACAGCTCTGTGGCCGACCGCAGCAGCAGGCGTCCCGTTTAATGCCTGTGAGTTCCAGTCCAAAGGCGACGCCATCACCGATTTAACGGAAGACTTAGCAGCCGAGCAGAAGGCCAGAACCACCTACGACAACCTGATTCGTATCATCGACAATCCGGAAGTCAGAGAACCGCTCAAGTTCCTGCGTGAACGTGAAGTGGTTCATTTCCAGAGATTCGGCGAGGCGCTGGAGAAGATTAAGTCCAATCTGGATTCCAAGAATTTCTACTACTTCAATCCGGAATTTGATAAGCAGTTTGTAAAGAAATAAAGAGTGCGCAATAACACAGAGCGGCGGGAACGATTCCGCCGCTCAATTGTGTTTTACAGGATAAATTATGATTAATTTTCCATTTTTTTCTTGCATTTTTCCGTCAACGTGGTAAAATAGTTGCTATGGAGGTGTAGCTCAGCTGGGAGAGCGCTTGCATCACACGCAAGAAGTCGCAGGTTCGAGCCCTGTCATCTCCATTAGAAAAGATTGCTGATTTCCTGAATGGGAGGTCAGCATTTTTTTGTTATAAAAAAACTTTCTGTGTAGAAGCAAATGTGGTGAAGCAAACGCAGTGAAAGAAATTCGGAGGAACAAATATGACCATAAGAAGAATCAGACGTATCTATATAATCAGCGGCATTCTGTCCGCACTATGTTTAACTTCCCTGTCCGGGTGCTCTGGTATGAAGAATTTTCAGGAGAGCACTCCGCCTTATGATATGGTGGAACAGGAGGCGGACGGGACTGAGGCCTTTGGGCAGACAAATAGAGAAAGTATAGAGGAAAATGGTCTTTTGTCTACACCGGGATCCACCACCACAGAATCCCCTGCACAAGACTCCACCACCGCCGCACCTCCCGCACCGTCGATCATAGAACCCGACTGGGCTCACCATTTTAAAGGCCTGAACGGCGCGGCTGTATTCTACAATCCAATCGCAGGCAAAACAATGATCTACAATCCGGAACTGGCCAGCATCCAGCGTTCTCCCTGTTCCACGTTCAAGATCATCTCCTCCCTGATCGGTCTGGAAAACGGATTCATCGATCCCGAAGACTCCATCCGCTCCTGGAGCGGGGAAAGCTTCTGGAACGAGGCATGGAACAAAGACATTGACTTTCCGGAAGCATTTCGTACTTCCTGCGTCTGGTATTTCAGAAAGGTGATCGATGACATCGGACCGGATCTCCTTCAAACAGAGCTAAACCGTTTACAATACGGTAACTGTGATATCTCCGACTGGGAGGGCCGCCTGAACACAAACAATAATAATCGGGCGCTGACGGGCTTCTGGATAGAATCCTCGCTGAAAATCTCCGCATCGGAGCAGGTACGCGTGATGGAACGGATCTTCGGACCGGATGCCGTTTACCGCGCGGAGACTATACAGCAATTAAAACAGGTAATGCTGGTAACTGACCAGAACGAAACCGGTTTTCCCGTCTTCGGAAAGACAGGACTTGGCAAAATGGCTGGTGTTGTCGTCGATTCGTGGTTTACAGGCTTTGCAGACACCCACGGCGGAATCGTGTATTTCAGCGTTTATTTAGGCGAGACAGAAGGCGCGGAGGTGTCCAGCTCGAAGGCAAAAGAAATTGCCTTGCAGATATTGTCAGAACTCTGACCATTGCCGTTATTAGGGGAATCTGCCATCCCTGACTGTGGGAACAGAACCCTCTGGGATTCCTGCCATACTCCAGGAATCCCACGCCTTTATATAGTGCGATCGCGCCCACATTGGTACTGACTGCCTCTAATTCCAGTTGCAGGTAGCCGGCCTGCCTTGCGCATTCTATGCATGCTTCCATGAGTGCACGACCGATGCCCTTATTCCAATATCCTAATACCCTATTTCTGCTCATCATAACTGTACTTCAGCAGCTCATAAATCTCATCTGTCACCGGATCATCTTTAAAATACCCTTCTAAAAGGCTTAAGACTTTCTCCGCGAATTCCGACGGGATCGGCTTCCCATCGATGGCGGTGTGGAGATCCTGCTTCATCTCGCTGACCATCTCCCGCTTTTCCGGTATGGGAAGCCCGTATATCCTGCACAGCATGCCGATCGCCGCACACGCTTCATTCGGCGAGGTCAAAGGTGCGTTTTCGAATCTCGTCTTAATCTCCACTGCCTGTTTGTTAATGTAAAACACCATCTCTCTCCACTCCTTTTTCTCAGATCGGCCTGCCGGCTCTATTTTATCCAGCGGTCGTCATTTTGCTGGAAGTTTACCCGGAAGCCCTCGGTACGCTCTACCATATCCAGCCGGCGGATCATCCGGTTAATTACCTCCACCGGCACGCTCCGCTCCCGAACCGTATTGCGCCGCAGCACTTCCCGGTAGGGCACCTCCAAATATCTGATATTCACTCTTGCACCGTAATTGCTGCAAAGCCGGCATATCTTCTGTCTGTTGTCCAGCACCAGATTGGTTGCATTCCATACAAATGAGGTCTGCGTGCGCAGAAATCCCTTTGCCCGCTCTCTCGCAACGGCCGCCACAGGCCCGGAAGGCTCACTCGGCCGCACTCCCATCTCCTCCCGGATGTCATCCAGGGATATCACCGGGAGATGTGAAAAATTCTCCTGAATATACGTATCCTTACCTGCCAGCGGAAGCCCCGCCATCACATAGACATCGAACTTCGTCGTATCGTAGAGGCATTCCTCCGGCCATATGGTCTGTTTCTCAAAGTAACAGAACCGCGTATACTCATTGGCAAAATGAAGCCGCTCATCATAACAGCCTGTTTCCCTGGCATAAGCCCTGAAATATTCCACCGTCTCCAGAGCCGCCGTCTTGTCGCTGCATTCCCGGCCCAGCACATCTGCGCACCCAAGAAGACAGAGCAGCTTCAGCCTGACGCTCTCCCTTGCTCTCACAAGGCTAACGGCAGGCGACTCCTTCTCCATAAACAAGAGCGGCAGCCCGTGGTAACGGATCAGCCAGGCTATCTCCTCCCTGACCGTAAACGGAATCAAAAAACGTTCCTCCAATTCCTTATAGCACAGCTCCCGAAACCGCTTCATCCCCGCAATGCTGTGCCCGGGGGAAATGATTCTGCCCTCTTCTTCGGCAGAGCGCATCGTGCAGCTCTTCTTTCCGATATCGTGAAACATGGCGGCCATATAAAGGACCGCCCGTTCCTCTCTGTTTAAATCCTTCCACTCTTCGCCTGACACGACCGCACTGCAGACGCGCCTCGTATGCTCCAGCACATTTCCCTCGCGGTGCCATGTGCTGTCCTGCATGACGTCTTCCAGCTCCTCCAGCCATCGAAACTCCGCGAGGAGTGCATCAAAGCAGTATCCCATCTGCTCTAAGAAATCTTCAAGTCTCTGCTGAACTGCCATGCTCACACCTCCTCCCGAAGGGGAAGATCCGAGAATAAATCCGTCCCCGGCGCCAGCTGGTTCGGAATAACGGGCCGGTTGAGCCAATGCGTCTCCGAATCGAGAATTGTGTTTAAAAATGTGCTTCTCACATATTTAAACCGGTCCGTCACCAGACCGTCGTCCTCTGCCTTGATGTAGATGCCTTCCATAAGATCGGACATGTCTGTCTGCCGTTTTACCAGTTCCCAATAAAGCCCCTGTTCCTCACACTGCTCCCGCAGGGACTGCTCATACCGCTCCGACTTAAAATGTGACCTGCCAAGCCAGGAAAACAGCTCTTCCAGAGAATTCAGCCTGCCCTCAAACAGAACAAGAACCGACACAATAAACGGGCACCGTAAGAGCAGTTTCCTTCTCGCAGCCGTACTTAAAAAGCATTTCGTTTCCTTATCAAAAATGTCAAATTCCATAAAATAATGGGTAAGCCGGTCATAGTACACCGTGTGTTTGGCATACAGCCACTCTCCGTACATCACATAGCGCGTCCCCAGCATCTCATATAAATCCGCCTGATGGCAGCTGGCCCACGTCTTAAACAGATCAAACTGGCGCTCTCCATAGCCGCCGTTTAAGAAATGGCCCCTGCTCTGGAGCATCAGTTTGCCGTTCTCCCCAAAGCTGACGCCGCAGTTGGCGCCATCCACCTTTTCCTCCAGGACCACGAATTTTCCCCGGATCTCCTCGAATCTCACATTTTTCAAATCCTCGTCGCCCGCCTGGATTCTGGAGCCTTCGATATGGCGGGTTCTCGGATATTTATAAATCATTTCCATATTCATTTCACTTCTTTCTCTCTTCATGTTCCCGTTATATGCCACAGACCTTTCAGCCATCCGCCAAAGCGCACGTTTCCATTTTACGCAGCAGGAGCCCTCTCCCATTACAGAATAACGAGTCCGGCAAGCCGGACTCTCGCGCCAGAGCGCGGTCGCTTCAGCGGCCATATTTCCTTAGCGCGGAGTGTGCATCCCCCGGAGGGCTTTTATCTCATAGGACGAACTTTCCTGTGAAATAAAAAAGCTGTGGCCCATACATCACCACAACACAAGTTAAGTCCCGCGGCAGCCTCCGGAAGAAGATCCATACGTATCCTCCCGACCAGCCGCTCACGAAAACAGACGAAAAAGAAATTCTTTTTCGGGCGTGTGTACGGTGTAAAAGTATCGTTTATAAGGGTATCAAAACAAGACGGCCCGCACGCTGCGTTCCATCCCAGGTTCCATTGATTTACTTATAAACAAACCATTACATCGTTCTCACCCTTTCTTTATAAATCTAGGGTAATCTTACCATCAAATAAATAGAATGTCAATTTATCTATACAAATAGCGTGCCGTCACCTATAATAAGGATATCAATTTTATTACGGAGGCAGAACTATGCGTAACTACTTTCTTATTTATGACGACTGCTGTTTCTTTGAGATCGTGCTGCTGGGATATTTCATGAAATACTCCACTCTCGGTGAACAGCCCTGTGCTTACTGCATGGCTGGCTCCGCCGATGACACAGGCGGCGGAACGATCCGCACATCGGAAGGCTTCTGCGTTCAGGCAGACACATTTTTAAAGGATATCGATCCGGACGAAGTCACATCCTTCATCATTCCGGGCGGCGATATCGCCCATGTCAGAGGAGACGAACTGAGAGCCTTCCTTCACAGCCTGAACCGGGACAAATCCTGTATCTGCGCCATCTGCGCCGGCGTCGATCTTCTGGAAGAATACGGTTTTCTGGAAGGAAAGAACACCATTCGGACAAGCGAAGATCTGGCTGTGAGCGACGGACGTCTCATCACAGCCAGACCAAACGGATATGTGGATTTTGCAGTCGAAGCAGGTAAGGCCATCGGCCTGTTTTCAGACGAAGCCGACATTGCCGAGACACTGGACTTCTTTAAATACCACAAATCAGAGATCTGACTCGGTGCTGCCGCAAACGGCGTCACGATTCATCCACGGTAAATAGTTCCTCAATCGTGACGCCGAAGACCTTTGCGATATTCCAGGCCAGAACAAGGGAAGGATTGTACTTCCCCTTTTCCAGGTTGCCGATCGTCTCACGGCGGACTCCCACTCTGGCCGCCAGTTCTTCCTGCTTCATATCATACCTGGCCCGGTATTCTTTGATCCGGTTTTTAATCATCTCCCGACCACCAGCTTTCTTTTATTCCGTAATAGGCAGTTGATAACGCATAGACCAGCACCGATGCGCTCCACCCCCAGGCGATCCCGATGACAAGCGCCTTGCTGATCCCATAAAGTGCCGCGTAAATCAGCGTCACCACGGCAGTTAAAAGCATGCCGCACATAAATGCCCTGGCAGCGGACTTATTCATATACTCGATCATCATCTCATCTGTCTTTCTGAAAAAGTACTGAAAATCCACCGCAAATCCAAAGAATGCGAGGAAGGTACGCTCCTCCGTGACAATTCCCAGGATACCCAGCAGCGATAGAAATCCCAGACAACCATAGCCGTATTTCATATTCTTACTCCTTTCTATGTGGTATATTTATAACTTTATGTTATAAATATACCACATTTCTATTGAGCTGTCAACAGCCAGCCTCTAACAATATAAACAGGCGGCAGCCACAGGATATTTAAACCTGTGACTGCCGCCCGTCTGCCTTTTAAACCGTTGCAATATCAATCAATGTCAATTCATTTGCCCTGTTTTCCATACTGGTCACAAGGGCCGCCGCCGTATCGAGTGAGGTCAGCACGTTTACGCCTGTCTCGATGGCATTTCTTCTGATTATGAAACCGTCACGGCTCTTATCCGCACCCTGCGGCGGGATATCGATAACCAGATCGATCTCGTGTCCCAGAATCAGATCCAGCAGGTTCGGGGACTCCTGTTCCAGCTTTCTTACCGCCAGCGCCTTTACTCCATGGCTGTTTAAGAACTTCGCAGTTCCCGCGGTGGAGAAAATCCGGTATCCCTGTGCCTGGAATCTTCTTGCTATATCCACAGCCTCCTCCTTCTCGGAATCGCGGACTGTGATAATCATATTTTTGTACTTCGGAAGGCGTATGCCTGCTCCCTCAAATGCTTTATAAAGCGCCTCATTGAAGGTCTTCGCAATTCCCAGACACTCTCCGGTAGACTTCATCTCCGGCCCGAGGCTGATATCGGCGCCGCGGATTTTTTCAAAGGAGAATACCGGCATCTTGATGGCGATATAGTCCGCGGAAGGCTGAAGTCCCGGCGTATAGCCCAGCTCCCGGATTGTCCGTCCGCAGATGATCTGCGTTGCCAGCGGCACGATGGGGATTCCGGTAACCTTGCTGATATACGGCACGGTACGGGAAGAACGTGGATTCACCTCGATGATGTACACGTCGTCTCCGTCCACAATGAACTGAATGTTGATCATGCCTTTCACGTGAAGGGCTCTCGCCAGCTTCTCCGTATAGTCTACTAAAGTCTCGATGTTCTTCTCTGTCAGATCCTGAGCCGGATAGACGGAAATACTGTCGCCGGAATGAATACCGGTCCTCTCGATATGCTGCATGATTCCCGGGATCAGAATGTCGGTGCCGTCGCAGATGGCGTCAACCTCGATCTCTTTTCCCATGATATACTTATCTACGAGTATCGGATGCTCCTGGGCAATCTGGTTGATGATTCCGATAAATTCATCCACATCCTGGTCGCTGATGGCGATCTGCATGCCCTGGCCGCCCAGAACGTAGGACGGACGGACCAGCACCGGATATCCCAGCTTATGGGCCGCTTCCTTGGCCTCTTCAGCAGTGTAAACCGTATGGCCCGCGGGTCTCGGAATACTGCATTCCTCCAGAATCTTATCAAACAGCTCCCGGTCCTCCGCCGCATCCACATCCTCCGCGGCCGTACCGAGAATGGTCACCCCCATCTTCATCAGACTTTCCGTCAGCTTGATGGCCGTCTGGCCGCCGAACTGAACCACTGCCCCATCCGGCTTCTCGATGTCCACGATGCTCTCCACATCCTCCGGTGTCAGCGGCTCGAAATACAGTTTATCCGCAATATCGAAGTCGGTGCTTACCGTCTCCGGGTTATTATTTACAATAATCGTCTCATAGCCCTCTTTGCTGAACGCCCAGGTGCTGTGAACCGAACAGAAGTCAAACTCGATCCCCTGGCCGATACGGATCGGGCCGGAACCGAGGACAAGCACCTTCTTCCGCCCGCTGGTATATGCGGCTTCATTCTCACTGCCAAAGCAGGAATAGTAGTAAGGCGTCTCCGCCGCAAATTCAGCTGCGCACGTATCCACCATCTTAAACGCGGCCACAATGTTGTTATCCTTACGCATCTGATGAATCTCCTGTTCGGAGTTTCCTGTCAGTCTGGCGATGACGTTGTCCGGGAACTCGATTCTCTTGGCCTCTCTCAGCAGATCCGCCGTCAGTGGTCCCTTCTTAAGCGCCTCTTCCATCTCCACGATGATCGCAAGCTTATCGATAAACCATATGTCGATTTTTGTGATCGCATGGATCGTCTCATAGGTGAAGCCGCGTCTTAACGCCTCCGCGATCACCCAGATTCTCCTGTCGTCCACGAGGGCCAGCGTGTCCTTTAATTCCTCGTCGGAAAGCTCCGTAAAATCATAGGACATCAGGCTGTCCACATGCTGCTCTAAGGAACGGATGGCCTTCATTAAGCCGCCTTCAAAGTTCGTACAGATGCTCATAACCTCTCCGGTCGCCTTCATCTGGGTTCCCAGCGTTCTCTTGGCGCTGATGAACTTGTCAAATGGGAGGCGCGGCATCTTGACCACACAGTAATCCAGCATCGGCTCGAAGCTGGCGTACGTCTTCTTCGTAACCGCGTTCTTAATCTCATCCAGAGTATAACCAAGCGCGATCTTGGCCGCAACCTTGGCAATCGGATATCCGGTGGCCTTGGAAGCCAGCGCGGAGGAACGGCTCACTCGGGGATTTACCTCAATGACACAGTATTCAAAGCTGTCCGGATTTAAAGCGTACTGTACGTTACAGCCGCCGGTGATTCCCAGTTCGCTGATAATTTTAAGCGCCGATGTACGAAGCATCTGGTACTCCTTATCGCCCAGAGTCTGGGAGGGAGCCACAACGATGCTGTCGCCGGTATGAACGCCGACCGGATCGATATTTTCCATATTACAAACGGTAATCACATTGCCCGCACCGTCGCGCATCACTTCGTATTCGACTTCCTTCCATCCTGCGATGCATCGCTCCACCAGGACCTGTCCCACACGGGACAGACGAAGGCCGTTTTCCAGAATCTCCGCACATTTCTCCGGGTTCTCAGCGATACCGCCGCCAGAACCGCCCAGTGTGTAGGCCGGACGAAGGACTACGGGATAGCCGATCTTTTCCGCGATTTCCAGACCGTGTTTGACATCCTCCACGATATCGGAGGGAGCCACCGGCTCGCCGATCTTCTCCATAGTCTCCTTAAACATCTCACGGTCTTCCGCCTTCTTGATGGTGAGAGCCGTGGTTCCGATCAGACGCACGTTGTGATCCTTAAAAAATCCGGCGTCCTCTAATTCCATGGCAAGATTCAGTCCCGCCTGGCCGCCCAGAGTCGGAAGCACGCTGTCCGGTTTCTCCTTCAGGATCAGCTGTTCCACCACTTCTACCGTCAGAGGTTCGATATAGACCCTGTCCGCAATATCCTTATCCGTCATGATGGTGGCCGGATTGGAGTTTAAGAGTACCACCTCGATGCCTTCCTCTTTTAAAGAACGGCACGCCTGGGTTCCCGCATAATCGAATTCCGCCGCCTGGCCGATGATGATCGGACCGGAGCCGAGAACAAGTACTTTTTTAATATCAGGATTCTTCGGCATTACTTTCCCTCCTCCATCATTTTCAAAAATCTGTCAAATAAGTAGCCGGAGTCCAGCGGTCCCGGACATGCCTCCGGATGGTACTGAACCGTAAAAATGTTCTTATTTACGTATTTTAATCCCTCGTTGGTGCCGTCGTTGACATTGACAAATGCCGGAACGGCCGTCTCAGATTTAATTGTATCCATGTCCACCACATAGCCGTGGTTCTGTGACGAGATATAGACGCGTCCTGTCTCCAAGTCCTTTACCGGATGGTTTCCGCCGCGGTGACCGTATTTTAACTTGTGGGTATCCGCGCCTGTGGCCAGCGCCATCAGCTGATGGCCGAGGCAGATGGCAAAAATCGGAACCTCTGATTCATATAATTTGCGGATCTCGGTGATAATATCCGTACACTCCTTTGGATCTCCAGGGCCGTTGGAAAGCATGATTCCGTCAGGATTTTCCGCCAGAATCTCTTCCGCTGCCGTCGTCGCCGGATATACGGTAACCTGACAGCCTCTCTCATTCAAAGAACGGGCAATGTTCATCTTGGCGCCTAAATCGAGAAGCGCCACCCTCTTTCCATCTCCTGGAAGCACGTATTTTTCGGCGCAGGTGGTTTTCTTCACCACACCGGTAACCGAATAATTTTTCATACGGGCAACAGCCTCATCACAATCAAAATTTTCATTGGTTGTAATCATGCCGTTCATCGTACCTTTTTCTCTTAAGATTTTTGTTAGGGCTCTCGTATCGATACCACTGATACCTGGAATATCTTGTTCCTCTAAGAAATGCTGAATGGTATCCCCGCTTCTGAAGTTGCTGGGAATTCTAGATAATTCTCTGACAATGTAGCCGTCCGGCCATGCTTTATACGATTCCATATCTTCACGACAAATTCCGTAATTACCAATCAGCGGATACGTCATCACCACGGCCTGCCCCGCGTACGAGGGGTCGGTGAGGACTTCTAAATAACCGGTCATGGAAGTATTAAATACGATTTCGCTGATTACTTCCCTTTTCGAACCAATGCTGGTCCCTGTGAATACGGTTCCGTCTTCCAGTATTAAAAAAGCTTTCATACGTAAAGTCCCAATCCTTTCTTAATGCTATGCGTTGTTTGAGCGCTCTGAAAATCAGCCCAAATTGAATAGATTATACATGATTTCACGACATTTTTCAACTGTTTTCTGCACGATTGCCTGACTATCTTTTTCCGTTTTTCGCAGACTATTTTAAACAAATTATACAATACCCGGTTTTACAAATGGAGATGGATGGTTCTTCCGGCCATGGCATTCACATCCTTAAGGAATCGCATTCCCGGCGAATAACCGGGTTCAAAACTGCAGAGACTAACTCCGAGGTGATGTTTATGATAGATAACAGTGAAATGCCCATCGGTTTTACCATGGAGCTGGCACAGCATTCCGACATTCTGACCCGTTTTGCGGAACTTCCGGAATCCAGACGGAACGAACTCGCAGACGGAGCCAGAAACGTTGAGAGCCGGAATGAAATGCGTAACTACGTAGAGTCCATGTTCCGGTAAAACGTCCGGAAATTCGGAATCCCATCAGTCAGCCAGGATTCCCGGACTGCGGCGCCTGCCCCCTCCCGGCAGAAACTTTCTCCGCCGCAGCCCGTTTTCCGGAAAAACCGGAACATTTGCGAGACAGCCGTCATATACTGTCAGTAATCATCCAATAAAGGGGCAATCTATGAGAAAATATATGACCGCTGCCGCACTGGAACCTACTGATACCGGCTCACTCCAGGTAAATGTAGTTTCTGCCGAAAACAATTTTCCTATCCGCGATGCCGAAGTTTCCATCGCTTACAAAGGAGATCCTGAAAGCACTGTAGAATCGACGAACACCAATTCTTCCGGCCAGACCGGGGAGATCCGCTTAGCCGCTCCTCCGCTGGAATACAGCCTGTCGCCCGGCTTAACCCAGCCCTATTCCGAATATACCATCACCATCCGGGCGCGGGGCTTTGCGGAAGTCGCTATCTCCGGAACGGAAATCCTGCCGGACGCTCTTGCGATCCAGCCGGTCCGTATGACGCCGCTGGCCGACGAGGTATCACCGGACACTCCCATCGTCATTCCGGATCACACGCTCTATGGCTACTATCCGCCTAAAATTGCTGAAGCTGAAGTAAAGCCGGTGGCTGAAACTGGTGAGATCGTCTTAAGCCGCGTGGTAGTTCCTCAGACCGTCGTGGTTCATGACGGGGTTCCTACCGACTCAACCGCCCCCAATTACTACGTTCCATACCGGGACTACATCAAGAATGTGGCCTCCAGTGAAATTTATGCCACCTGGCCCCGTTCCTCCATCACGGCAAACGTTCTGGCCATCATGAGTTTCACACTGAACCGTGTCTACACGGAGTGGTACCGCAACCAGGGCTACGATTTCACCATTACCTCTTCCACCGCTTTTGACCATAAATGGATCTACGGCAGAAATATCTTCCAGTCCATCTCTGAGGTTGTGGATGAGATCTTCGACAACTACTTATCGCGTCCCGAGGTCAAACAGCCGATCTTAACCCAATACTGTGACGGCAACCGGGTGTCCTGCCAGCACAAAGGCTGGATGACGCAGTGGGGCTCCGCCGACTTAGGCGAGCGCGGATACAGCCCCATTGAAATTCTGCGCTATTTCTACGGTGATGACATGTACATCAATACCGCCGAGCAGATTTCCGGCATCCCCGCTTCGTGGCCCGGCTACGATTTAACCATCGGCTCCAGCGGCCAAAAGGTACAGCAGGTGCAGGAACAGCTGGATGCCATCGCCACCGTCTACAGCGCCATCCCGCACATCACGCCGGATGGAATCTTCGGGCCGGCAACCGCTGCCGCTGTGCGGGAATTCCAGTCCATATTCGGCCTCCCTGTGACGGGAGTCATCGATTTCCGTACCTGGTATAAAATCTCCCATATTTATGTGGGAATCACAAGAATCGCCGAGTTAAATTAATTAATATAATAAGAAGAAACAAAAAAAAGCCAGATGCATCGGTTCTGCTGATCAGACGATGCATCTGGCTTTTTGTATTGCTGTTTTTTATATTCCTGTTTTTTGTATTCCCGTTTCTCAACCGCCAGCTCATCCTTCTCCGCCGCACCGTACCGCCGCCACGTATCCCAGCAGGCACAGGGAAATCCCGCCAAGCAGCTGGTAGAGTTCGATCTGTTTCCACGCCACATCCCACAGGATCACCACCGGCGAGGAGAATACCAGGCCGATGATCACGCGGTACATCTGGCGCTCATGATTGACCAGAAGATGTTCCACAATTTTGGCAAACAGAAAAATTCCGAGTCCCAGCCCTGTAAAATACGGAAGCAGGACCAGTCCATCGGACAGAAGCGCTGGAAAATCAAACGCGGCGGCTGCCCTGATACAGCCGTTTGTCGTCTGCAGCAGCGGCTCGTACACACCGATCATCATCATGATCATGGAGCCGCTCACGCCCGGAACCACCATGGTTCCCGCAGCCAGTATACCCACGAAGAACATGGAGAAGATCCAGAACCGACCGGAAGAGAGATAGGCCGCTCCGGTCTTCACCGCCTCGCCTCCAGCCTGGGAACCGGAGGCGAGGGACATTCCGCCAGCTACGGTGATGAAGATCACCACGGCGGCTGTGATGCAGATCGTCACCGCCCCCAGTCTCTTCTCCCCAGGCTCCGCCTTCGCCTTCGTCTTCTCAAACAGGGCCGGAAGGCCGCCGCCGATAAGCCCGATAAACGCCAGTTTCGTCTGTAAGGGAAACGTCCCAAATAAGTATTCGAACACCAGAGACAGACTGATGATCCCAGCCACCGCCCCCAGACCGTAGGGAAACAGCGTTTTTATACTTTCCACCGGTTCCTTAAAGAGCCGGTTCACCGCATGGATGATCGTGTCGTACACGCCCATGGATATGGCCAGCATCCCGCCGCTGATGCCGGGAAGGATATTGGCAATTCCTATGACCACGCCTTTCAGCAATTCACCGATATACTCCAAATCATTCCTCCTTCAAGGTTGTATATCGTATTTTATGCTTCATCCACCACTTCTAATACCTCTTTCACCCTGGCAATGTGATAATCCGCCAGACTCTGGTCGAAATTGTAGCGGTTATCGATCACCGCCGCGATCTTCATCCCGGCTCTGCTGGCCGCAGTGATCCCGATGGTGGAATCCTCCACCGCCAGACACTCTTCCGTCCTGACGCCCAGCTGGGCCGCTGTATACTGATAGATTTCAGGGTCCGGTTTGCTCCGTTTAAACTGGTTGCCGCTGACCACTACTTCAAAATATTCCCGGATCTCATTTTCACGAAGGACCCGTTCCACTAAGTCCAGCTGAGTGGAAGAAGCCAGTGCGAGCCGATATCCCTTTTCCTTCAAAGTTTTTAAGACCTCTGTAACTTCGGGGCGGTAGATCTCTCTATAGTCCACCTCGCTGTAAATATCACGCTGACGGCACTCATCTCTCAATTCCTCCCACGGCTGTCCGTTATCGACCGCACGTTCCAGTACCTCCCACGCCTCTTTTTTCGTCGCGCCAACCATCGGATAAAGTTGTTCGATGCGCACGTCCGGGTTCTTCTTCCTGGCAAATTCCAGCTGAAATTCCAAATACGTTCCCTCACTGTCGATGATCACGCCATCCATGTCAAAAATCACTGCCTTAACCATGTGTTTCCTCTCTCCTGTCCCTTATCCTGCGTTACCAGTATTTCCGTTATTACCATTCCCAAGCGCCTTTCCGCAATTCTGGCTTGCCCGGATGGCTCTATCATATCACATTACTGACGGTTTTCACAATATATCATTTTCATCCGTCAGAAAGCGGCACAGCCAAACCTGACTGTGCCGCCCGAACTCATATGTTATAGCCTCTGATCTTTATGTACTCCTCGATCATTCTGACACTTCCCTTAATTCCGGCCGTTGATGTATTGATCAGAAGATCGTAGTTCTCCGGGTCCGCCCATCCTCTCCCCGTGTAATAACGGTAATAATTCCGGCGTTCCTTGTCAATCCGCTTCACATTCTTCTTAATGTCCTCCGGCGCATAGAGTTCTTTCTCCTTTACCCTGCGGATTCTCGCGTCCATATCCGAATAAATGAAGATCCGCACCAGTTCGATATTGTCCGCATCCTCCAGTACGTAATCCGCGCACCGGCCCACAATGACGCAGGACTGCTCCTCTGCCAGCTTCCGGATCACCTCCGACTGAAAACGGAATAAGTTGTCCGCCGAGATCAGGTCCGAACCGAAGCTGGGGCCTCTCATCTCCGGCGTCATGCTGCTGATAATCCGGTACAGAAGCCGGTTCCCCGCTTTCTCATCCGCCAGATGAAAGTAACTCTCCTTGATGCCGCTCTCGTCGGAATTCATACGCAGGATATTCTTGTCGTAAAAATCAATTCCCAGTTCTCCCGCCAACTTCCGACCGATTTCATTGCCGCCGCTGCCATACTGACGGCCAATGGTAATAACAAGTTTCTTATCTCCCATGTGAATCCCTCCTGTGCATGCGTGACCGTTGATTTGTTGTTTTTCTGTCTCTATTATAACACACATTTTCTGCCGCGGACACTATTTTTCCGGAATATGGAGTTGCCCAGCGGGACCATTTTCACCGTTGGAAAATGGTCCCGGCCCGGTCTCTTAAGAAACTGCCGGTCTTCTGACAAGAAATGTATTGTATCCATACCGTCTCAGCTCCTGCTCCATGCGCACGGCGTTATCCAGCTCCCGGAAAGCGCCGGCACGTACCTTGAATAAACCGTCCTCACTGACGATAAAGGCCGGGAATCCCTGGGACCGCAGTGTATTCATCTGCTGCTCTGCCAGAGAGCGGATGCGGTAAGCTCCCGTCTGAATCTGGTAGTACTCCGGCTGCTCCGCTTCCCCTTCCCGGATCGTTGTCAGAATTCCGTCGGCAATCGCTTTTGCGATGGCATCGAAATTATCATCAAAGAGCTGGTTGTCGGCCTCATTGTCGATGAATCCCACCTCCACCAGAACGGCCGGCATCTCGGTTCTGCGAAGCACGACCAGCCCCGGCCTCTCGATGATGCCCAGGTTGGCAAACCCCGTATTGGCCAGCTCTTCATTGATATTGTTCGCAAGCTGGGCCGGAACCCCCTTATTCTCAAATACGAGACTCATGACTCCGGAGGCGCTGCCCGGTATCGGCATGGCATTCCGGTGAATCGATACGAAATAGTCCGCTCCCGCCTCGTTCGCCATCGTGGCCTTTTCCAGAGGCGTATTATACGTATCATCTGTTCTTGTATATCTGACGTCTACTCCATTCTCCGACAGAATTTTTCCTACCGCTAGGGCAAGCCTCAATGCATCGTCCTTTTCCTGTCTTCCTTCAAATTTTGCGCCCGGATCAGCGCCGCCGTGACCGGCATCTATCACTACTATCTTTCTTTCAGCCAAAAGAAAAACTCCTTTCACATACCTCTATGATGTAAAGTATGTGAAAAGAGCCCTGAATGTACCATTTTTGATCTATTCCTGTAGTTTCTTCACTTTTGTAAGGCGTTCATTCAGCCGGACAACCCATTCCTTGCGTATGAGTCCTCCCGATTTCCTTGCAATGCTTTCTAACGGAAACTCTCCCAGTGTATGCAGCAGGGGCTGGCTCAACACATCGGCTCCCGCCTCCTCCTCCAAAACCTTTTTTGCCACCGGATTATCCAAAATCTCATCCAGTGTATCGTATACGGAATGATACCCGTTCCTCACACGGTACTCGGTCGCCACCTCCCGCATCTCCGCATTCCTGTCCTGTCTGAATAAATAGGAAGGTTCATCCGCCTGTTCTCCATACAGGATCACATCGTCGTAATCTCCGCGCTCCGTCTTCACCAGAATATCATTCTTCCCCGGAAGCAGTACCACCCCGTCCAGCCAGAAGATATGGCAGTCCTTGCACATGGCTCCCATGGATTTGCTGTTCACAAACAGCTCCACATCCTCTGCGTTTGAATAAACACGGATGGTGTTCCTGCTTTCCGCCCGTCTCTTATAACGCTTTCCGGTAATATGAACCACAGGCTCCCCGGACCACTCCGCCTTGTACAGGTAGAACGCATCCTTTCTCGTCCTTCGGTCATACGTGACCAGCCCCTTGTTATTTCTCCCGCTCACACCGCCTTCCCTGCGGTTGACGGAGGCAAAATCACACAGATTCCACACATAGGACGCCCATACCAGCGGATGCTCCCTTATGATTGCCAGCATCTCTTCGTGGTACAGAGACTGGTAGCTCTCGGAGTAATCGCCTCTCGTCGGCGAACCGGTCTGGTAAGTCAGAATTCCATCGGCGCCGTATTCCGAGATGGCGATCGGAACGGGCACCTGCTTCTGCTGCAGTTCATCCAGCCAGACTCCCAGGTCACTGCACTCGCCCACATACCACCCGTAATAGACGTTATAGCCGATTCCGTCGGTAATAGCGCTCAGAGGGCTGTCCTCCGCAAGCATCATCATGTGGGAGCAGACCGTGATGCGTCCGGGATCGAGGCGTTTCGCCAATGCATTCATCTCCCGAAGCGCCGCCTCCACCCAGTCCTCTGCGCCGAACATGGTCACATCGTTGCCGATTCCCCAAAAGCAGATGGACGGATGATTGTAATTCTGTTTTATCAGCTCCGTCAGCTGCAAAAGAGCGTTTTCTCTGGCCGCCGCACTGTCTGAGAGCCTGGAGATAAACGGAATCTCCGCCCATACTGCCAGCCCCTCCCGGTCGCACAGCTCATAAAAATAAGGAGCGTGCTGATAGTGGGCCAGCCTTACGGTATTGGCGCCGATTTCCTTTAAGAGGGCCATGTCCTCTTCCATATCCTCCCGGGAAATGGCCCATCCGCGGTCCTCCCGGTCCTGATGGAGCCCCACGCCGTGGAGACGCAGCCTCTGTCCGTTCATCTGAAAACCGCTGTCTGCGGAAAGGCTGATGCTTCGGAAGCCGAATCGGATCATCCGCTTCTCCATCCACTTTCCGTCCTTCAGCAAATCCGCAGACAGCGTGTACTGATAAGCACCCCCGCGTCCATTCCACAAAACAGGCTGCTCGACAAAAAGTTCTGCCGGCTCCTTTCCTGCCTTGACCGTCGCTTTCGCACACAGCTCCCCGTCCTGATCCAGCACCTGGCAGCAGACCTCGCACCCCTCCGGCTCGTCCACCACGCTGTACACGCGGACCCTTCCTCTGCCGCCGCCTGTAATCTCCGGAATGATATAAACACCCTCGGAGCCGTCGTCATCCAGGCTGAATCTCGACGCATCCGCCACCACCAGATTGACATCCCGGTAAATACCGCCGAAAAACGTGTAGTCCGCCGCAATCGGATACACATCGTCGCGCACGGAATTGTCCACCCGCACTTCAATCCGGTTGTACTGCCCCGCTCTCATCCATTCCGTAATGTTAAACCGGAATAAGGAGTAGCCGCCCTTATGCGTCCCCACCGGCTGACCATTGACCACAACCTCGGCGACACTGCCCGCAGCGCCTATCTCCAGATAGATGTCCCTGTCTTTCCAGTCATCCGACATCTCAATCTGCTTTTCATAGATGCACACTCCCACATAGCCGCCGTTTCCATTCTGCCCTCCCCTGATATCCCAGATGTGAGGCAGCGTGACCACGGCGGCAGGGCTTCCATCGCCTTTTCTGAATTTCCAGTCAGAATTAATATTATATCTTCTCATTCTGCTCCTCCCTGCTGAAAACGCATCCCTGTCAGACTGATACCTTTAGCTACATTATACAAAACCTTCAGAAAAGGTACAATACTTTTTATAAAAATGCACTATAATTAATAATTAGTCGACTGAAGAAAGGAATCGCCGGCCTCCATTCCATCCGCCCCCCTCGGACCGATCGGAGTTGACAGTACGATCTGTGTGTTCGTCTTCCCGTATTTCTGCACTTCACCGATAAAAGCGTCCAGTTCCATGGTGCTCCGGAAGGCCACCTTCAGCAGCATGGAATAGTCTCCCGTCACGCAGCTGCACTCCAGCACATTGGGGATCTCCGCCATACGATCGTAAAATCCTGGCTTATCTCCAGGCAGAACATCCAGATTTACATATGCAGTGATGTGATATCCCAGCTTAACCGGATCCACCGCCGCATGATACCCGGTGATGATGTCCTCCCGTTCCAGTTTTCCAATCCTGGAGGAAACCGCCGGCGAAGACAGAAAGGTATTCTCAGCAATCTTCTTGAGGGAATACCTTGCATTTTCCTGCAGCATCTGCAATATTTTCTTATCGATCTCATCCATCTGATTTTTCTCTCCTTTTATAAAATAAAAATTCCGGCAGGCGGGGCCCCCGTAAAAAAATAAAGAGTCCGGCGAGCCGGACTCTCGCGCCGGAGCGCGGTCGCTTCAGCGGCCATATTTCCTAAGCGCGGAGTGCACATCCCCCGGAGGGTTTTTGTTTCATAGGACGAACTTTCCTATGAAAGAATAAAGAGTCCGGCTCGCCGGACTCTCGCGCCGGAGCGCGGCTGCTTCAGCGGCCATACTTCCTTAGCGCGGAGTGCACATCCTGCCCGGAGGGCCTTTTTGTGTAATAGGAGTACTTTTCTAATTACATAAAAAAAGCGTCAGTACCACCAGGGTACGAACGCTTTTGTCCTTTTTATTCACAACCATTATCTTTATTTTCTTATTTCTCATCTATCATAACCACAGAAAGAGCGGTTGTCAACGTTATTTTCTTAGGGAAACCATATTTTTCATGCGTTCCACGGCCTCCACCGTGTTCTCATACGTGCCGAATGCCGTTAAACGGAAGTATCCCTCGCCGCTGGGCCCGAATCCGCTTCCAGGAGTTCCCACCACGCCGGCCTCGTTTAAGAGGCAGTCAAAAAACTCCCAGGAGGTCATTCCGCCAGGGACTAAAAGCCAGATATAGGGGGCGTTGACACCGCCGTACACCTCACAGCCAATTTCCTTCAGCCCTTCATAGATCACCTTTGCATTTCTCATATAATAGGCCACCTGCTCCTTTAGCTGCGCTCTGCCTTCCGGTGAGTATACCGCCTCACCGGCCTTCTGAACGATATAGGGGGCGCCGTTGAATTTCGTTCCGTGGCGCCTCGCCCACAGGGAATGAAGCATGACACCTCCGCGGACCAGTTCCTTCGGAATCACGGTAAAGCCCAGACGCACGCCGGTAAAGCCGGCGTTTTTCGAGAAGGAACGGAACTCCATGGCACACGTTCTGGCCCCGTCGATCTCGAAGATGGAGTGTGGAACCGACGGCTCTGCGATATAAGCCTCATAAGCCGCATCGTAAAGGATCACGGCTCCCGTTCTGTTGGCATAGTCGACCCACACCTTAAGCTGGTCTCTCGTAAGCGTGGTTCCGGTCGGATTGTTTGGAACGCACAGATAGATCAGATCGGGAGTCTCCTCGGGGAGCTCCGGAACAAACTGGTTTTCCGCCGTGCACGGCATGTAAATGACTTTGCTCCATTTTCCCGTCTTCTCGTCATACTCCCCGGTTCTGCCGGCCATGACATTGGAATCCACGTAAACCGGATAGACCGGATCGCAAACGGCAATGACCGCGTCCTCGCTGAAAATCTCCTGGATATTGCCGCAGTCGCATTTCGCGCCGTCGGAGATGAAGATTTCATCCGCCTCGATCTTACATCCGCGGGCCTCGTAATCGCCAGCCGCGATGGCCTCCCGCAAAAAGCCATAGCCCAGATCCGGCGCGTAACCATGAAATGTCTCTGCACTGCCCATCTCATCCACGGCATCGTGAAGCGCCTTTATGAGAGCCGGCGCAATAGGCTGCGTGACGTCGCCGATTCCCAGACGGATAATCTTCTTATCCGGATTTGCAGCAGTATAGGCGTTCACCTTTTTTGCGATAGCGGAAAACAGGTAGCTTCCCGGCAGTTTCAGATAGTTGTCATTTACTTTTACCATCGATGTCCTCCTGTGAGCATATTATAAATTTTCTGGATCAAATTCCCCCTGAAATACTTCCACGGCCGGTCCGGTCATATACACATGGCCGCTCTCCCGGTCCCAGGTAATGCTTAATATTCCCCCCTTCAGTTCCACCTCCACGGTATTCTCCGTCCTGCCGCTTAAGACGGAGGCTACAGCGCTCGCCGTCGCTCCCGTGCCGCAGGCCCACGTCTCCCCGCTTCCGCGCTCCCACACACGCATGCGGAGATGGCTTCTGTCGATCACCTGGATAAACTCTGAGTTGGTCCGTTCCGGAAAACGTTCATGTGTCTCAAACGCCGGTCCCATGGCCTCTAAATCCAGTCCGTCAATCTCATCCATATAATAGATGGCGTGAGGATTTCCCATGGAGATTCCAATGAATTCATAGGACCGGCCGTCGATCATGATCGGCTCCGGCACCTCTCCCGTCACCTCGGGAATCCCCATATCCACGGTGATTAATGAGGCCTTACCGCCCTCGTCAGTAACCTTTAAATGCTTGATTCCCGCCTTTGTCTCCACATCGAATTCATCCTTTTCCACAATATGGTGGTCGTACACGTATTTTCCCACACACCGAATTCCGTTTCCGCACATCTCGCTCTCGGAGCCGTCGGCATTAAACATCTTCATGCGGCAGTCCGCCTGCCCGGAAGGGCAGATCAGAATCAGGCCATCCGAACCAATTCCAAAATGGCGGTCACTAACCTTCACCGCCAGCTCCTCCGGCCGTTCCACCGTCTCCTCAAAACAGTTGATATACACGTAGTCGTTACCCGTTCCCTGCATCTTTGTAAACTTCATGGTATCCCCCTTATCTGTTAATCAGGCTCATGATCATCTGCGCGGTTTCCACCATGTTGGTGCCGCTGTCCATGCTGCATTTCTGCAGATAGCGGTGGGCATCCGCCTCGGTCATATGGTTTCTGTCCATCAGAAGTTCCTTCGCCTGTTTGATTAATTCCTGTTCTTCCCTGCTCCGTTCCAGAGGCTTCAGTCTCTGTTTTCTCCTTCTCCTGACCAGCGATTCCATCATCATCTCCAGAGTGCTGATCAGATCGTGAACCTTCAGGGGCAGTCCGAGACAGACCACATCCTCCGGCGCTCTTCCGTTCCAGAGTCCCGGCGATGCCACCAAAAGCATCCGGACTCCCGGCGGCAGACAGTCGTAGAGTTCCTCGTACACCATGTCTGCAAATCTTGCCCCGCATACCACAATCCCGCTTCCCAGTTCATCGGCGCTGTTAATGGCCTGTGCGCCGGAAGTACAGACCGACGCGACCGAAAAGCCATTTTTTGCAAGAATATTCCTAATATTTTTTGCGTCCTCCGGTTTGGAGAACGCCACAATCACATTGGCCAAGCGCACTCACCTCCAGGGTATCGAATCAGCTGCGAAACAAAAAAATCAATACTTATACAAGTACTCCTTTGTCTCCCAATCCGTTACGTACGCCCGGAACATCCGCCATTCGGCTTCCTTGGCCTCCAGATACTTGGTATAAATATGCTCTCCCAGAACCTCTTTCATGAATTCGCTGCTCTTAAATTCCTCGATGGCCTCTCCGAGCGTCTCAGGAAGCATGGAAATACCGCGCGCAAGAACCTCCTCCGGCGCCATGGTATAAATATTAGTATCCACACTGTCAGGCGGAACCATACCTTTTTTAATCCCGTCCAGGCCAGCCGCCAGGCAGGCCGCCAGCGCCAGATACGGATTGACGGAAGGATCCGGGCAGCGCAGCTCGATCCGGGTGCTCTCTCCTCTTGACGACGGAATCCGAATCAGCGGACTGCGGTTTGCCTTTGCGGACCACGCGATATAGATGGGCGCGTCGTATCCAGGCACGAGCCGCTTGTAGGAATTCACCAGAGGATTCGTTAAAATGGTCATCTCCTTCATATGGCAGAGGATGCCGGCCATAAACTGGTAGGCGAGCTGGCTGAGCCCCAGCGGATCCGTCTCATCCTCAAATAAATTCTTTCCATTTAAATCAGACAGGGACATATTTAAATGCATACCCGATCCATTGACTCCCGCCTTAGGCTTCGGCATAAACGTGGCATGAAGGCCGTGGCGTTTCGCAATCGCTTTTACTGCCATCTTAAACGTCATGACATTGTCGGCCGTCACCAGCCCTTCCGCGTATTCAAAGTCGATTTCATGCTGTCCCGGCGCCATCTCGTGGTGAGAGGCCTCTATCATAAATCCCATGTCCTCCAGATTGAGCACGATATCCCGGCGGACATTCTCTCCCTGATCAATAGGAGCCACGTCGAAGTACCCGGCCATTTCGTGGGTCTCCGTCGTCGGTCGGCCTTCCTCGTCTGTCTGAAAAATGAAAAATTCGCATTCCGGTCCGGCATTAAAGACAAAACCCATATCGGCCGCTTCCTTTAGCACGCTTCTCAGCACATACCGCGGATCCCCCTCAAACGGAGTCTTATTGGGACGGTAGACGTCACACATCAGCCGTGCCACCTTTCCCTGCTGCGGGCGCCACGGAAAAATCTCAAAGGTATCCAGATCCGGATATAAATACATATCGGATTCCTCAATCCGCACAAAGCCCTCGATTGAGGACCCGTCAAACATGCAGCGGTTATCGAGTGCCTTCTTCAGCTGGCTCGATGTGATGGCAACATTTTTCAGCATACCAAAAATGTCAGTGAATTGAAGCCGGATAAACTCCACATCTTCCTCTTCCACGATTCGGAAGATATCTTCCTTACTGTATTTGCTCATAATAGCGTCTCCCTTTCCTCTTACACAAAAAGGGGCGTGATGTACCAGAACCCCTGACCGGAGCGTCCGCCCCGATGAAATTCTCTTACATCACCCCCGTTATATGCATAAAATATAACAGCTTGAGAAAAGTTTGTCAATGTATTTTTATTCTTATTCTGGAAGCATTTTATTCATATTTGGAAAACAATCCAGTCATCCGGTTTTCCTGAAAAGGTATGGGGCCATTTTCCTTAAACTTCCGTACCTGCGCTGCCCTCAAACGCCTTCTCCCGCGCCTTCTTATAATTCAGCGCCCGGATGGCATTTAAAATCGCCAGTACCGAAACACCCACATCGGCGAATACCGCCGCCCACATGGTTGCAAATCCAAACGCCGTAAGAATCAAAACCAGCACCTTGACACCGATTGCAAATATAATATTCTGTTTCACAATCCGCATGGTTTTTCTGGCGATAACGATGGCATCCACGAGTTTGGAAGGTTCGTCTGTCATAATCACCACGTCCGCCGCTTCCACTGCCGCGTCGGAACCGATTCCGCCCATGGCGATACCGATATCCGCCCTGGCAAGAACGGGGGCGTCATTGATGCCGTCGCCCACGAATCCCAGTGTGCTGCCTTCCGGCTTCGTAGTGAGGAGTTCTTCTACCTTTCCCACTTTATCCCCTGGCAGGAGGCCGCCGTACGCTTCGTCGAGGCTCAGCTTATCTGCAACCGCCCTGCCCACTTCCGGTTTGTCTCCGGTCAGCATTATGAGACGTCTGACGCCGGCTCTTCTCAGTCCGTGCAGTGCTTCCGGCACATCCTCTCGCACTGTATCGGAGATGATGATGGAACCGAGGAACACGCCGCCTTCTGCGATGTAGAGGGATGTTCCTATGATTTCCGGCACATCCGAAATGGTGATTCCCTGTGCCTTCATCAGCCGTTCGTTACCGATATATAAGTCTTTTCTGCCGTTCTCCAGATCCAGTACGGCGTGAATTCCGTGTCCGGCAATCTCTTCCGCCGTGACGATCCTGGATTCCTCAACGCTCTTTCCATATGCGTCCTTCACCGACAGGGCAATCGGATGATTGGAATGAAACTCTCCGTAGGCCGCCAGTTCAAGCAGTTCGTCCTTCGTTCCTTCCACCGGTTTTACCCGTGTCACCTGGAACTTTCCGGTGGTCAGCGTTCCTGTCTTATCAAATACCACCGTATCGAGTGACGCCACCGCTTCCAGATAGTTGCTTCCCTTCATCAGGATCCCCTGCTTCGAAGCCGCTCCCAGACCGCCGAAGAAGCTGAGCGGAACAGAGATAACCAGTGCGCATGGGCAGGACACTACCAGGAAGCTGCACGCGCGGTAAATCCAGATCCCCCAGTTTCCTCCCGTGATCAGAGGCGGAATAATAGCCAGAACAAGCGCCAGACAGACCACCACAGGGGTATACACTCTGGCAAATTTCGTGATGAAGTTCTCGGCTTTTGCCTTTCTGGAGCTGGCGTTTTCCACCAGCTCCAGGATCTTTGCCACGGTGGAGTCGTCGAACAGCTTCGTCACCTGGACCTCCAGAACTCCGTTTAAATTGATGGAGCCGCTGATAATCGGATCATGATCCTTTACCTCCACCGGCATGGACTCTCCGGTCAGCGCCTTCGTATCAAGGCTGGAGCTTCCTTTTATAATCACGCCGTCGAGCGGCACCTTTTCCCCTGGCTTAACGACGATCGTATCTCCGACTTCGACTTCATACGGATCGACCTTCTCTTCTTTTCCATCCCGGACCAGGTTGGCATACTCCGGGTTGATATCCATCAGCTCGGTGATGGACTTTCTCGACTTGTTGACAGCATAATCGCTGAATAACTCTCCTACCTGATAAAACAGCATGACCGCAACCGCTTCTTCCAGGGCTCCGCATCCGATCGCTCCGAAGGTTGCCACTGTCATCAGGAAATTCTCATCAAATACCTGGCCATGGGAAATATTGCGCACCGCCTTTAGCGGAATGTCATAACCGGCCGACAGATAAGAAATCATAAACGGAATCCATGCATAAGCCGTCTTCCCTTCCATCAGGGCTCCCGCAATCAGAAATACCGCGCTGACCGCCAGCCTTACTACCATCGTTTTCTGTTTTTTCGTCATCGCTGCTCCTTAACGTTTACCGGAGTACCTTGAATTCTGCTTCCGGCTCTATCTTATATGCAATTTTTCTGCTTTCTTCCACAATCGCGTCTGCGCGGTCGTCCTCGACCTCTATGGTCAGTCTCTGCGTCATAAAGCTGAGTGCTGCAGACTTCACGCCTGTCAACTTCGAAACCTCAGTCTCGATCTTTGAAGCACAGTTTGCACAGCATAAACCTTCTAATTTAATAATCTTTCTCATACCTTACTCTCTCCTTTTTCTTTTCTCTTATTCGCAGATATGTTCCATGCCCTGGGCCAGAATCGTCTCGATATGGCCGTCTGCAAGGGAATAAAATACGGTTTTTCCGTCCCGCCTGAACTTTACCAGACGCATCTGCTTTAGGACGCGCAGCTGATGGGATATCGCTGACTGCCCCATCTTTAAAAGGCCTGCGATATCACAAACGCACATCTCGGACTGGCTGAGTACATACAGGATCCTGATTCTGGTGGAATCTCCGAATACCCGGAAGAATTCGGCCAGATCCAGAAGCTGCTGGTCAGCCGGCATCACCTGCATGACACGGTTTACAATGTCCTCGTGGACCGATATAAAATCACAGTGCGGTGCCTCGCTGTCCTGCAGATCCATTCTGTTTCCATCCTCCATGATTTACCTCCTTCTTGTTCTTATTTTATTCTTTCATATGAATAACTGTTCATATGTTTATATTATCACATTTTATGAATAAGTCAATACCCTTTTTCCGTTGACTTTTACCCCCGCCGGTGCTAAAATGAAGTTCCTTTCTCCCGCCGTCATCCCATTCCGGGAATCGGGAAAAGAGAATATTGATACCACGGTAGAGTCCCCGGGAAGCAGGCGTCATTTCCTGCTGCACAGTCATCTCCCGGAGAGGAATGCGGTTTTTGAGGCATTCCACCGCTTGGCAAGATATTAGAACGCACTCACTGTTACGACAGATCTGCAACCGGCTGTCCTCTGTCAGAAAGTCCACGTTCCATAATATTACTACCAGGAGGAACCATTATGATTCAAGTGGAACATGTGAACAAGACTTTTAAAGTCGCAAGAAGGAGCGCCGGCTTTTCTGAAGCGGTCAGGGCGCTTTTTCACAGAGAAGTGGACTATGTCCATGCGCTGAACGACATCACCTTCACCATCGGCGACGGTGAGATGGTCGGCTACATAGGCCCCAACGGCGCAGGAAAAAGCTCCACCATCAAAATCTTAAGCGGAATTCTGACTCCCGACAGCGGAACCTGCCTCATTGACGGCCGGATACCCTGGAAGGAACGGAGGGAACACGTAAAAGAGATCGGCGTCGTATTCGGCCAGCGCTCACAGCTCTGGTGGGACGTGCCCGTCATCGATTCCTTCGAACTTCTCCGCGACATCTATGAAATTCCCCAGACACATTACGAAGATGCACTCGACGAGCTTGTAGATTTACTGTCCTTGAGTGAAATCATGCGGACGCCTGCCAGACAGCTGTCCCTCGGCCAGCGGATGCGCTGTGAAATCGCCGCCTCCCTGCTGCACCGGCCGAAAATCTTATTTCTGGATGAACCGACCATCGGCCTGGATGCCGTCTCTAAGCTGGCGGTCCGTGACTTTATCCGCAGACAGAACAGAATTCACGGCACCACGGTCCTCCTGACCACCCATGACATGCAGGACATAGAAGCCATGGCAGACCGGGTCATGCTGATCGGAAGAGGCCGCCTGCTTTTAGACGGCACCTTCGAGTCGCTGAAAAATCACTGCAGGGAAGAAGGGGAAACTTTGGATGAGATGGTCGCGGATCTGTACCGCGATTATCGGATTTAGGAGGCGGCTTATGAAAAAATACCTCTCATTTTTCCGGATTCGCTTCCTACACGGGCTGCAGTACCGGACTGCCGCGGTGTCAGGCATGGTCACCCAGTTTGTCTGGGGCGCCATGGAGATTTTACTGTTCCGGGCCTTCTATCAGGCGGATTCCTCGTCATTTCCCATGACCTTTCAGGCGCTGTCGACCTACGTCTGGCTTCAGCAGGCGTTTCTGGCCCTCTACATGGCCTGGTTCTGGGAGATGGAGCTGTTTGATTCCATCACCACGGGTAATGTAGCCTACGAGCTCTGCCGTCCCGTGCGCCTCTATAATATGTGGTATGTCCGGAGTCTGGCCGTCCGTCTGTCAAAGGCGGTGCTGCGCTGTATGCCGATTCTCATCGCAGCCCTTCTCCTTCCGAAGCCCTACGGCCTCACACTGCCCTCCCATGCGGGAACCTGGTTTTTTACCGTACTTTCCATGGTTCTGGCGCTGTTCATCGTCACTGCGCTTAACATGGTGGTCTATATGTCTGTTTTTTATACCATTTCCTCTCAGGGAATCCGGCTGATCGTCTCATCGCTCTTCGATTTTTTCAGCGGCGCCGTCATCCCCCTGCCCTTTTTGCCGGGAAATATAGGAGCTGTCGTCAGCCTGCTGCCCTTTGCCTCCATACAGAATGTGCCGTTCCGCATCTTCGGCGGTGATTTGAGCGGCCGTGAGATATACTTAAGCCTTTCGCTGCAGGTCTTCTGGCTGCTTGTGATGCTGGCCGCCGGCAGGGCCATGGAACGCCATGCATTGAAACACATTGTCATACAGGGCGGTTGAGAAAAAGGAGGAATCTTTTATGAAAGCAGTACGGCTTTATTTTCGTTTTTTTGAAATGCAGTTAAAAAGCATGATGCAGCACAAGGCTTCGTTCTTTTTCACCATGCTGGGACAGTTTCTCGTCTCTTTTAACGCGTTTCTGGGCGTCTACTTCATGATGACGCGTTTTCATGAGGTTTCCGGCTTCATCTATCCGGAGGTGCTCTTATGTTTTTCCATCACGCTGATGGCGTACACGCTGGCGGAGACATTTTTCCGCAGCTTCGATACCTTCAACCTGATGATTGGAAACGGTGAATTCGACCGGATCCTGCTGCGGCCGGGCAGCTGCGTCTTCCTGGTGCTGTGCAGCAAGATCGAGCTTACAAGGATCGGACGGCTTCTCCAGGCTGTCGTCATGCTGGCTTACGGAGTGGCGAAAAGCGGTATTCTCTGGACACCCATGCGGGTGCTCACGCTGGTCCTCATGATCGGAGGCGGGACCCTCGTGTTTGCCGCTGTCTACATCATTTTCGCCTCCATCTGTTTCTTCACTCTGGAGGGGCTGGAGTTCATGAACGTGTTCACGGATGGTGCGCGGGAATACGGTAAATATCCGGTCGCCATTTACGGAAAGACGGTGCTCACGATCTGCACCTTCCTGGTGCCGTTTTCCCTGTTCCAGTACTATCCCTTCCTCTATCTGACCGGCAAAACGGCCAGGGGCTGGTACGCCTTTCTTCCGCTGCCCGCCTGCCTCTTCTTAATTCCGGCGGCCTGCCTGTGGCGTTTCGGATTGTCCCATTACCAGTCCACGGGGTCATAAGAGAGCCCCTCTGAAGCAGCTGTTACACAAAAAAAGCAGAGAAAGTAAACGGTTCTACCTTTTACTTTCTCTGCCTTCCGGCACTTGAAACTCTATGGCTTATTCGGCCTGATTTTGCTTTTTCTTCACGCAGCGATGGGAACGATAGCTGCTATCTGATCAATTATATTATCACAGTTATCTGTATGGAAGATAACTTCTACTGTTCTCGATTTAGCAAGGGACAGCACTCCAACAATCGACTTCGCATCTACTATACGGCTTCCCAGTTTTACGTCCGCATCAAAATCACATTTGCTCATAATTTTTACAAATGAAAAGATCTGTTCTGCCTGGTCAAACGTTACGAAAATATGCTTCATTTTTATCACCCCTTTGTTTTCTGACAGTTTATATCATAACACGACAGGAATCGACATATCTACGGTAATATTTTTCTAAATACTGGAAAATATTTCGTTTTTGCCATTTATCCCCGTTTCACAGGCCGCTGCCGCCCTCATCCGGCGCTGCGGGATCCCCCGCCGTCACTTCCAGACCGCCGCCGGCGCCCTCGTGAATCGGATAGTCCCTGCCGTCTTCCGTTTTAAATACCGCTCCTTCTCTCACTGTAAGCTCCTGATTAACCAGTGCCATGGACACCTGGGCAGACAACGCTCCTAATGCAGCCGGATTCCAGAGAATTAACTCCGGGCACACGCAGGCGTCGTCAGAAACAGCGTCTTCCTCAGACATGGGTGGAATCCCAAGACCTGTCACCCTGATCTGTCCCTCAAGTCCCTGCTCTTTTACGACATCCGCAGCGGCCTTAATCCCTACCGTGGTGGGCGCACAGATCGCCTTAAGAGCCGGGTACTTCTCAATCAGCTCTCTCGTTCTGGCTTCGGATGCCTTATAATCATCCTCCCCATATACAATATCCACGAGACGCATATTCTGATACTCCGGCTGCTCCAGTTCTTCCATCATGGCACGAATCCACTGGCTCTGATTGGCTGAACGGGCCTGGGCCGAAAGGATTGCCCACTGGCCTTCCCCCTCCATACAGTCCCTGACCGCGTGCACCAGACTGGCGCCTGTCTCCTTTGGATCGGCCGGGCTCACATAAATGCTGCGGCTGTCCTTTTCCGTGTCAGAATCTAAAGTAGTGACCACGATTCCTTTTGCCATCGCCTCCTTTAACACGGGAGCGAGCGCATGTTCGTCACTGACCGCGATGGCGATGGCTTTCACCCTCTCCCGCATCATACGGCGCACAAGAATCACCTGATCCTGGGCCCTCGCCGATTCCGGATACAGCACCTCGCAGCGATATCCCGCTTCCTCTGTCACCTGGCGGAACGATTCCGCCACTTCTTCATTATACTGGTTATCTTTCGATTTCATGATTATTGCATATTCCGGATCCTCCGCCACCAGCCCCGCAGCACTGCACGCCGCAAGGCTTAAAAGGGTCAGAAGTCCTATTATCAGCCAGAACCGTTTCACCGTCTTCCCTCCGCTGTTTCCTCTTTTGCTTCCATTATATTCCAGTATACTACCCATGGGGTAATTTGTCTATTTTCGTTGCATATTTCCTATTTCCTGTTACAATATTTATATACCATGTTTACAAAACATGAAACCGGGGACGTTCTGGCGTTCCCGCATTTTTGGAAGGAGAAAGATACGATGAAACTGCTGATTGTAGACGACGAAAAACTGACCCGCGAGGGAATCCGTGACAGCATCGCCAGGCTTTCTCTGCCTTTTGACTCCATACTTCTCGCCGACGACGGGGTACACGGCCTGGAGACTGCGGTCTCCGAACAGCCGGACATTGTCTTAACCGATGTGAGGATGCCCCGGATGACAGGTGTTGAGATGGCAGAAGCCATACTGGAAAAGAATCCTGACACCGCTATTATTTTTATGAGTGCCTATTCTGATAAAGAGTATTTAAAGGCAGCCATCAAACTGAAGGCTGTCCGCTACGTAGAGAAACCACTGAGCCTCTCCGAGCTCGACGATGCCCTGGCTGAAGCCCTGTTAAACTGCCAGGTGCGCAGCCACACGCGGAGCGCCGTCATGATACAGGAAAAGGAACAGAAAGGCCATCTGGCCCACCTTCTGTCGCTTCCGGGCAGCGAGGCGGCGGCGCTGGAGCTGAGCGGCCAGCTGGAGCTTACCATTGGTCCCGCCACCTCGTTTTTCACAATCATCGTGGACAGTATGACGCCGCTCTCCGAGCTTCCGGAGATCCCGATGGACGAGGCGCGGGAGAATTTCCTGATTCTGTTAAAGGCGCTGGGATTAAAGCAGGTCTATGCCTTCCGCTCCGACCGCTATGTGATCGTACATATATATTCTGAGAAAAAGCCCGATAAGGAGGCCGTTAAGCGATGCGCCCTGTTCTTACAGGAGAGTTTCGACAAATACTGCCGCTTTTTCCTCGCAGTAGGCCCTATCGTCACGGGCGCCGCCTCCGTCCATCTCTCTTACGAGAAGGCGAAGCTCCTCCTGGAAAACAGCTTTTTTCACGAGTTCAATTCCATTTTGACCGATTACGATAAACCGGCCGCCCTCTGCCCGCCCGCCGATGTGCTGATGGACTTTGGCCTGGCCCTCTCGGAAAAGCAGAAGGAGAAGGCGCTGGAGCTCGCGAGACAGCTCCACGACTCCATCTTGAACGGCCAGCCGCTTCTGCCCAGCCAGGTGAAAGATATCTACTACAAATACCTTGTAAAGCTGGACGAAAACGGCATCATGAACTACATTTCCCTGTGGAGCAGCGAGGGAGTAAATCCTCAGTCCATCTGGGACAGCGTACTCCGCTGCCGCACATTCTCCGACCTGCACAGTCTGCTGGCAGAGAAAATCGAACAGTATTTTGACCATTTAAGCCGGGACACAGGGGAGAATCCCCTGGTCTTTCAGGTCAAGGAATACCTTCACCAGAACTATGCCATCTCCTCGCTCTCTGTGCTTGATGTCAGCGAATACGTGAACCGGTCTTCCAGCTATATCTGCACGCTGTTTAAAAATGAGACGGGTCAGACACTGAACCAGTATCTGACCAATTACCGGATCAAGAAGTCCAAGCAGTTTTTGGGCGATCCCCGTTATAAGATCGCCGATATTTCCTCCAAGGTGGGCTACAGCGACGGCAACTATTACAGCAAGACCTTCCGGAAGCTGGTGGGCCTGTCCCCTTCTGAATACAGGGAGAAAATACTTTCATGAGAAACTTCTTCAAACGAATGATGCGTCACTATACGTATGACCTGAAATTAAAGAATAAGCTTGTTATCTCCCACGCTCTTTTAATTCTGCTGCCCACGGCGGTCTTATCAGGCTTTATTTTCGTAAAGCTTTACGGCATCGTCATGGACGACTCCATCCGCTCGGAGCAGGCCTTATCTGCACAGACGGCGGCGTCGATCGAGAATCTGGTCTCCCACGTGACCTACGTATCCGACGCACTCAAGGAGTCTTCCTCCATCCACCGCCTCTTCTATCTCTCGGAGAGCGATGCAGCGGCGTTTGAGCCGGAGCAGAACCGGATGGACAGCCTGTTTCATTTGACGGACAGCCTGACTGACAACACCATGATCACGGGAATCCGCATCTACTATGATGATTCCGTTTACCCTGATCTGATGAAATACAATACCGAGGGCAACCGGCTGTTTTCTCCGGTCTCCTCTGTCAGCAGCAGCTACTGGTACGGAATCTTCAGCACCATGCATGATAAGGAACTGCTCTGCCCGGAGCTCTACTTAAGTCCGTCCGAAGCAGGGGAATTCGGCCGCCTGGCCTATATTTCCAAGATCACCTATCTGCCGCCTGTCGGTTCCGATCAGGAGCTTGTGCAGGCCTCCGCCTATCTGGCAGTGTATTTTAACAGTGAGCCCTTCGATTCCGCGCTTATTAACAACGCCTCAGTCAAGGGAGAGGCGGCCTACATCATCAACAGCCGTGACGTAATGGTATCCGCCTCCGACATGGCCCTTGCGGGGATCTACTATATTCCTGCGGACGAATTCTTTTCCAAGATCGGTCCGGAAAAGACATTTTCCCTGGTGGCGTATCCGGATGGCGACGCATATACGGCTTACTTCCCCATCAGGAACACGGACTGGTACATGGTCTCCCTGCTGCCCTCCAGCCATATCACCGACGCTGGGAGTAAGCTGATGGTTCAGCTGATTATGGCCTACCTCCTCTTCACCGCCGCCGCCCTCTTCATCGCCCTGAAGCTTTCCGTCTCCATCGCGGACCGTATCATCGCGGTGGCCTATCAGATGGAATCCGTCCGTACAGGCCGCCCCAGGCCGATGGAGGCCGAGGAGACCGGCTGTGACGAGATCGGCGTTCTCACCGACACGTACAACTATATGACGGAAGAGATCAACGATCTGATGAACAGCCAGGAGAAGGCCTCCGAAGACTTAAGGCTGGCGGAATTCCGGGCCTTACAGGCGCAGATTAATCCGCATTTTCTCTATAATACACTGGATATGATTAACTGGCTGTCCAGAACCGGACGAAAAGAAGACGTTACGAAAGCGGTCCAGACGCTCTCCCGTTTCTATAAGCTGACGCTCAGCAAGCGGGGACTTATGAACACCATCGAGGAAGAGTTAGAACACACCGAGCTATACGTGGAGCTCCAGAACATGCGTTACGACGACTGTGTCAGCTTCGTCGTGGATGTGCCGGATGAACTGTCCGAATATACCATTCCAAAGCTGACCTTCCAGCCCATTGTGGAGAATGCATGGCTCCACGGAATCATGGACAAGGAAGAAAAAAGCGGCAACATCCTTCTGACGGGCTGGCGGCAGGACGGGGACATTGTCTTCCTCATCTCCGACGACGGCATCGGGATTCCTCCCGAAAAGCTGGAATCCATTCTGGCAGAAGGAAACGGAGATCCCATGGCAAATGGAACCTCCGATTCTGTACACATCGGTGTCTATAACACCAACCTCCGTCTGAAGCGTCTCTACGGAGATTCCTACGGCCTTACCTTCCAGAGTTCTCCCGGAACGGGAACGGAGGTGACCATAAAGATTCCCGCGAAACGCCGGGAAGACAGCCCTGTTTAAACCGACAGAGTTTTAGTGATGACAGCTTCCGCCGCCATGATTGCAGTCATGGTCTTCGCCTTCATGGTGGTGGCTGCACATGGTATCAGGATTGTAGGAGAGCGTTCCCTTTAAGAGCGCCTCCACAGCCTGGTCCGCATCTCCGCTCACACCCGGATACAGTTCGATTCCGGCCTCGCTCAGCGCATTTCTCGCTCCTCCGCCGATACCTCCGCAGATCAGAGTCTCCACTCCCATCCCTTTTAAGAATCCAGCCAGCGCGCCGTGTCCGTTTCCATCGGTTTCCACAACCTCTGAAGATACAACAGTTCCCTCTTCTGCCTGATAGATCTTAAACTGTTCGCTGTGTCCAAAATGCTGAAACACACCGCCATTCTCATACGTTACCGCAATTTTCATGATTACATCCTCCATTATGATATTCTTGTCCATCACACCTGCGTCCGGGGCAGAGACGCTTTCTGCAGTCCTTTTTACAGCAGCCGCCCGCCCTGGGGCATACCTCATAGTTTCCTCCGCAGATGGAAAGAGCGCTTCCCTCCACCAGCATGGCCGCTATCTTCATCCTCGCGGACTGGTATACGGCCTGAACCGTCGTCCTGGCCACGCCCATCTGGTCTGCGCACTCCTCCTGAGTACAGCCCAGATAGTCGATGAGGCGGATCGTCTCATACTCTTCCAGCGTCAGGGAAATGTTCTGGTCCGTCTCCGGGTCTGTCCCTGCTTCCAACGGTCCAAACCGTATTCTTCCCGGTATTCCGCATATCCGTCTTGCCTTAACGGGCCGTGCCATATCGTTTCCTCCCTTTTGCAGATGTTATTGACATATGTCATTTATTATAAGGCAATTTTTGACATATGTCAATTATTATCTCTGTATTTCTGTAATACTCTCTGCTTCAGTACAGTTCACGCCTCATCAGGGCCGCATATTAACGGTATTTTAGCATGAAACTGCGGTTTCTTAACAACTTCTTATTTGACTTTTCTTCTCATTTCCACTAAAATACAACATACTTATCAATGTATAAAGGAGGTACTTCACATGGGAGAAGTAAAGGTTGTATTCCAGTCCGTCGATGAAGTGATGGATTATTTAAAAGCGCTTGAAGGGTATTCCGGTGATCTGGATTTACAATGTGATCATATGATTGTTGACGGAAAGTCCCTGCTTGGCATTTTGAGTCTTGGAGTCAACCGCCTGCTCAATCTTCAGATTTATTCCGATAATTACGAAGAACTGATTAAAAAGATCGAATTCTGCTGCCGCGGATAATAATCGGAACAGTTCAAAAAGGTGTGCCGCAGAATCGTCAAAACGATGATTCTGCTGACACACCTTTTCTGCTTTCGTTCCTTCATCGGATCGATCCGATAATTCCGTCCGCCATATCCTTCCGGTATGGATCGTAGACGATCTCGATCATCATAATGGATTCTCCCGACCACCGGAAATACAGATCCTGGTTGAGAAGTCCCGTATAGATTACCGGCAGCTTCGCATATTCCCGGCCGCCAAGGGTGACCATCTCCACCGCTCCGATCTGCATGTACTCGTCGTATCCGCCGAGTCCCTGCCCCATCACCGCGGCCAGCTGTCCGGCATCCATTCCTTTAAACTCCTCGTCCATCTGATCATACGTCACCACCACCATGGACACCGTCATATCCGGCGCCGCCACCGACAGATCCAGGGTCATGGTATCATCCACGTATAAATCCATATAGGATTCCAGCGGCACGAAGCCTTCCGGAACCGTCACCTGATAGCCCAGCCTGGGGCTGGTAAACGTCATTCCGTTCCAGCTCCCCGCCGCCGGTGTGACGCCGGGTCCTTCCACCATGGCGCCGTTATCATCAAAGGTATACTCCGTCCCGTCGATCACACGGGTTGTCCCACAGACCATCGCTCCGGAATCCTCCAGATAATACCAGATCCCCTGAAGCTCTATCCAGCCGGTTTTCATAAATCCATCGGCTCCTATGTAATACCATCTGCCCTGATCCGTAATCCAGCCTTCCGGGGCAAATGTTCCGTCATCCTCCTGGTACTGCCATCCGCTCTCCTTCGTACCGGGGCCTGGCTGTTCTGCGGCCTGATACTGCCATGTCCCTGCCCAGGCCTGTCCCGTACCCAATGTGCCAAACAAAAGCACAGCGGCTGCGGCAATCCATTTTCGCATCACTGCTTTGTTCCTCCTGTCCGGACGTGCTCCTGGTACAGCGCTGCATAAACTCCTGCGTAACGTTGTACTAGGCTTTCTGCCTACCCAATACCGGTCTCCGGTTGATAATCTTGTCGATGACCAGGAAATAGATAGTCACCGATACAGCTGCGCTGACAAAATCGGAAATAGGTTCCGTGTAAAATATATATTTGATTCCCATGGTTGCAGGAATCAGAAACGCGCCGCCGAGGAAGATCATCTTCCGGAACATGGACAGTGTAATAGCCACACGTGCGATCCCCATACCGGTAAACCCGTCCACTACAGTATATTGCGCAGCCAGAGGAATTATGCCTAACGTATAGATTTTAATGGCCCAGACAGTCAATTCCACATATGTCTCATTCTGTGTGAAGATCCGGACGAAAAACTGGGGAATGGTGTGGGCGATCAGGAACATGACCGTGGTAAACACAAGCCCCAGCACTGCGATATGAACCTCCGCCTTCTTGATTCGTTCCGGCCTTCTCGCGCCGTAATTATAGCCCAGAATCGTCTGGGTCCCGCTGGTAATCCCGCCAAGCGGCATGGTGACCATCAGCATGAAGCTCTGAACGATCGTCATGCAGGTCAGCAGCATGTCTCCCTGCTCCGCGCCGCCATACTTCTGAATCACAGTATTCAATGCGATGATCAGAATGTTGTCAAACGCGATGATCAGGAACGGACTTAAGCCAATTAAAAGGACTCTCTTCATAATCTGCCAGTCGTATTCCCCGAAGGTGATCCGCACCGGCGCCCGCTCACTGAAGAGAAACTTAAGCACGTAGGCGCAGGAAGCCATCTGAGACAGCACCGTAGCCACGGCCGCGCCGCGCACTCCCATGTGAAACACAAAGATAAACACGGGGTCCAGTATAATATTGCACACCGCGCCGATTAAGACCGACTTCATGCCCACCTTAGCGTAGCCCTGGCAGATGATAAACTGGTTCATCCCCGTCGCCAGGAGCGCGAATACCGTCCCCAGCAGATAAATCGTTATGTATGCGTTTGCATAAGGAAACGTGGCCTCGCTGGCTCCGAACCACATGAGCAGATGGTTCTTCATCAGCAGGGCGATCACTGTAATCGCCGCTGACAGCACGGTCAGAAGCAGAAAACAGTTTGCCAGAATCTGTCTGGCCGCCCGTTCATTCTTCTCCCCCAGCCGTATACTCATGAGGGGGGAGCCGCCGACACCCACTAAAAAAGCAACAGAAGAAATGAGGGTCACAATCGGGCCGCAGATTCCTACTCCTGCCAATGCGATTTCGCCGGTTCCGGTGATATTACCGATATACATTCTATCCACAATACTGTAAAACACACTCACAAACTGGGCCAGCATGGAGGGAAACGCAAGCCTCCATACCAGTCCTCTCATATCATCTGAATCTAAATTATTCTCTGCCTTCACCTTCTGTTATCCATCCTGTATCCCAATTTTCTTTCGCTTATTCTGCCATCGCCCCGTCAGGGCCAAAGGTATAAGATGCCCCGTCGATGGTCATAGTTGTGTCGTGAATCATGGCGCCGTTGGAATCTAAGTAGTACCACTTACCGTCTACCGAGACCCAGCCGGTCTGTTTCACGTAATTCTTCGTATAATACCAGTTTCCGTCTACATGCTTCCAGCCTTCCGCCGGAATCAGTGTTCCGTAATCCACAAAGGAGAATTCGATGGTCACGTCACCGGTGATTCCATCTACCTTTCCCTTATCCGTGCACTGCCATATGGTTCTGTTCTGGCAGTTGTTGATGGTTCCATACCTCGCATACCAGATATCGTACGGAATCTGGCTGATATCCATATGATTGGTCAGCCACTCGTTGTTCGCATAGACGACTGGCCGGTATCCCGCGTCGGATATCACTTTGCAGAATGCGTTAATATTGTCGGTGATCTGCTGCTTCGTCAGACCGTTGTCCAGCAGGTGCTGCGATTCCACATCATACGCGATCGGATACGGTACAGGATAGTCCCGCACCATCTTTAACACGTAATTCGCCTCGTCTATGGCGCTCTGGGTGTCGAGTGCCTGTGTGTAGAAAAATACGCCGGTCTTAATCCCATTTTCCGACGCTCCCTGCATGTTCATGGAATAGTAGGGATCCATGTCCTTGTAGTATCCGATTCTGATCATGGCGAAATTCACGCCGTCGGCCGCGACCTTTGCCCAGTCGATGCCTCCCTTGTCCGCATTCGCCCGGTTCTGATACTTCGTCACGGTAATGCCTTTCTCCAGCGCTCCCGCTATGGGAGCCCCCGACGCGTCCACATACTGACCGTTTTCCTTATCCCACGGCTCTGCCGCTGCCGCCGTAAACGGCACGGCAGCCATCATCATGACGGCCATCAGTCCCGCCGCCAGACGGATTCCTTTTTTCTCGTTCCTGATTTTACTCATTCCTTCCTCCAATTCGTTACTCGCTTTCCGTCAGTCCGATTCCCTGCGGAACACATTAATATCGTGAAGCAGTGTCTTCACACTGTAGATCAGGGAATCAAATGCCCCGAACTCATACAGATTCAGAAACAGCATGCCGATGGGCACCGCCAGGATCATACCTGCGACTCCGCTGATCTTAAAGCCCAGATACAGAAACAACAGCGTTGCAAGAGGATCCAGCCCCATGGTATCGCCTACGATCTTCGGTTCTATGACACGCCTCAGTACCTGTGTGAGCACATAGAGCGCAAGCATCCCCACTGCAAAGGCAGTATCTCCTGAAAAGAGCCTGATCACCGCCCAGGGAATCAGGATCGTCCCGGTTCCCAGCACAGGAAGAAAGTCCAGGAAGGCCACAATAACGGCGATCAGAAGAGCGTAATCGACTCTCAGGACCAGAAGGCCGACAGCAAGCACCACTGCGATCACAAACATGATCTTGAACTGTGCGAGAAAATAGCCTCCCACCAGATGCTTTACATCTTTTTTCAAATACTTATAATACTTCGATCCGCCCTCCGGCATGTTTTTCTTAAAGAATTCCAGTATCTTATCGCGGTCCACGATAAATAAGTAGGACGAAAAGATCGTGACAATCGTATATACCAGTGCCGCGGGAATACTCTTAACCACATTGCCGGCGACGGTCACGGTAGGGCTTGCGATCTTCTGCACTGCCAGATTCAAATACTCCCCGATATGTCCGAAGAACTGGTTTACGGAGTCTGAAACGCTCTGGGGCAGGAACTGCAGGAGCCGCTCCACTTGAATCAACATCTTCTGGACTTCCACGGAAGCCGATTCATAATACTTCGGGATGTCGCCCACGAAACCGACGGCCTCCGTTACCAGCTTCGTAATCACAAAATAAAGAAGCGTGATAATAAGCGCCAGAACCGCCACCACAATCAGCATGGAGCTGTGCTTTCTCACGATCTTCACCCGTTTTTCCAGAAACTTCACCAGCGGATTGGCTATCATCGCAATAATCCAGCCGATGACAAACGGCAGGAAAAACTTTAAAAAACGCGGTCCTATAAAACAGACCAGCCAGATAACAAGCAGGGGTATGACAATATTAAGAATTAACCTGCAGTACTTCTTCCAATTATTCATAATCATCACCTGTCCTCATTATACTCCCCGGCCGGAACCATTACAAGCCGAAAAAGCCGCCGCGCGCGGCGGTTTTTTTGACCCTCGCGGCAGTCGCCAAATGGACGCGCCAGCGTGTCCGTTTGGCTCGTTGCCCGCGGGAATGAAGAAAATCTAAAGATATTCTTTCAAAAAGCAGTATAGAGCCTCCATCTCCTCATCGGTTCCGATGGTAATGCGCAAATAGTTGTCAATCCGCGGCTGATTAAAGTACCGCACAAAGATGCTGTTCTGCCGGAGTGCCTCATAGATATCTTTCGCCCTGGCGGTCTCATGGGACGCAAAGATAAAGTTCGCCATGGATTCAGGGAAGGTAAAGCCAAGTTCATGAAGCCTCAGCTTCGCCTGTTCTCTCGTATGGATAATCTTCTCCACCGTATCCTGGAAATACGCCCGGTCTTCCACGGCCTTCGCCCCCAGAATCTGGGACGGCATATTCATGGTATAGGAGTTGTAAGAGTATTTCACATCATTCAAGGCGCGGATTAAGGCCGGATTCCCAATGGCATAGCCGATTCTCATGCCCGCCATGGATCTCGACTTACTGAAAGTCTGCACAACCAGAAGATTTTCATACTTCCTGGTCAGCTTAAGCGCGCTGGTTCCGCCAAAATCGATGTAGGCCTCGTCCACAATCACCACAGAGTCCTGGTTATGGGAAACGATGTCCTCCACCTCCGAAAGCGGCATATAGAGCCCGGTAGGCGCATTGGGATTAGGGAAAATAATTCCGCCATTCTCACGGTAATACTCTTCTTTCACAATCTTGAAATTCTCATCCAGAGCCGGTTTCTCATAGGGCACGCCGAAAAGCTCCGCCCAAACCGGATAGAAGGAATAGGAGATGTCCGGGAAAAGCACCGGCTTATCGGAGTTGAAAAAGGTCATGAACGCCATGGCGATCACGTCGTCGGATCCCACCCCTACAAAGATTTCATCTCTATCCACTTTATAATATTCGGAAAGTGCGTCCACAAGAACCGAGGATGCAGGATCCGGATATTTTCTGAACAGATCGTAATCCATCTCCTTAAGTGCTGCGCTTACGCCCGGCGCCGGCGGATAGGGATTCTCATTCGTATTTAACTTGACTAAATGGCTGCCCTTCGGCTGGTCTCCCGGCACGTAAGGGACTACTTTTCTGATATTTGCCTCCCATGGTTTCATCGCTCTTCCTCCCGTCATGAAAGTCCGTACTCTCCGGCAACCGCTTCAAAGGCCGGCAGAGACCGCTCAATCTGCTCATAAGACACACAATAGGAAATTCTCACATAACCCGGACAGGCAAATGAGGTTCCCGGCACCACCAGCAGGCGGTGCTTCTTGCATACTTCACTGAAAGCCCTGTCATCTGCTTCCGGAGATTTTACAAACAGATAGAATGCGCCTTCCGGACGGATACACTCGAATCCAAATCCCGTAAGGCCGTTGTAAAGGAGATTCCGGTTCCTGTCATAGGCCTCCACGTTTACTTTCTCGTCTATACAGCGCATGATCACCCGCTGCATCAGAGAAGGAGCGTTCACGCAGCCGAGAACACGGTTGGCAATGGTCGCCGCAGCGATGACTGCCTTTGAATCCTCCAGCTCATCCGGAATCACCAGATACCCGATCCGCTCTCCCGGAAGCGACAGGGACTTGCTGTAAGAGTAGCAGACAACCGTGTTATGGTAGAACGGAGTCACATAAGGCACCTCCACCCCGTCATACGCCAGCTCCCGGTAGGGCTCGTCCGATATCAGCACGATGGAAGTCTTGTACTCCTCTTCCTTTGCCTTCATAACTGCCGCAATCTGTTCCAGCGTCTCCGGCGAATAGACCACTCCGGTGGGATTGTTCGGTGTATTGATGATGACCGCCTTCGTCCGTTTCGTAATCTTCTCTTTCAGCTCCGAGATGTTCGGCTGAAATGAGGAGGTATCCGGGGACACCGTCACCAGCACTCCGTCGTAATTTCTCACATAGGCGCCGTACTCCATAAAATAGGGGGCAAATACGATCACTTCATCTCCCGGGTCCAGAACCGTCTTTAAAATAACGTTCATACCGCTGGCTGCGCCCACGGTCATCAGAATATTCTCCAGATGGAACTGGGTGCCGAATCTCCGGTTCAGCGACTGTGCAACCGTATCCCGGACATCCTCGAAACCCGCATTGCTCATGTAACCATGGACCAAGGTAGACACTTCTTCCGCCACGATATCCGTAATCGCCCGGTTCACCGCCTCCGGCGCCGGCACATTGGGATTGCCAAGGCTGAAATCATAGACATTCTCCGGTCCGTAGATGGCGGCCAGGCGTTTTCCTTCTTCAAACATGGCCCGAATGGCAGAATTATTCTCAACAAGGGGCCTCATCTTCTCAGCTATCATATCCTCATTCCCTCACTTTTTTCTGAATTTATGGCTGGTACTGCATTGCGTAAACTACCTCACCAAGTGCTCATAGTATACCATACCAGAAACTCAAGGTCTATAACAAAAATGAAGAGCCGGGGACAGCTGCAGGCGTCTTTTCACACCTGGCAGTTCCCCGGCTCCCGGTCTCATTTACGGCTAATCCACGATTTCTTCTCCGCAGCGCAGGCAGATGCCTTTCCCTCGTGAAGACGCCATTTCAAGCGCCTGCTCCGCCTTTTTGTAAAGATCATCAAAGTCTGCGCTTCCGTCCGCAGCCATCACATAACCCGCGTTGATGGAAGGCCGGATCTTTGCCGACTCCAGGGACAGCTCCAGCTTCATATCCGCCATCAGCTGTTCCAGCTTCCTGCACATATCCCTGCTCCCAATATTTTTACAGAGCACCAGGATTTCATATCCGCTGATCCGGCAGACGATATCCTCCTCACGGAAAAAACTCTTCAGCTTCTCCACGCTGTTCACCAGGATTCGTTCCCCGCTCATCTGTCCCAGCGCCTCATTCACCTCTGGAAACCCGTGAAACCGGAACAGTGCCAGCGCAGACGGCTGGCCTCTGCGCCTGGATATCCACTCCTTCATCAGCGGAATCCCCGTCTCCCGGTTATGGAGACCCGTCAGCAGATCCGTCTCTGCAGGCCTGCACCGCTCCAGTTCTTCCAATCGTTTTCTGCACTCTTTTATCTCCTGGCGCAATGCCATAATCTCATCGATATCCAGGATGACTCCATATAAAAATGTGGTGCCATTCCAGTGTTTTCGTCTCGCCTGATAGCGGATCCATACATATCCCGTCTTCGTCCGCATACGGAATTCCAGGCTGTATACCGTCCGTTCCTCCGCCATAACAGCGGACAGCACCCGTTCCCGGTCGCCGGGATGGATGAGCGAAACCATCTGATTCTGATACTCCTCCTCCAGCTCACGACCGGTAATTCCGAGAATTTCCAGAAAACGCCTGCTCACGTAGAGAAGCTCCATGTCCTCCGTCCACCGGCAGCAATGAAAACCGCCCGGAACACCGGAATCCAGAAACTCCAGTTCGTCGTTCTGCAGCTCAATGGGTTCTCCGGCCGTCTTAAGCATCTGGGGCTCAAATGCGCCTTCATCTCCGTTGATATTTAGTACATCCGCGAGAATCCGCTGGGAGGAAGCCAGCCTCTCTTCCTGTCGTTTTACCTTTGTCACGTCGCTGACCGATCCATAGAACAGCCTGTGGCCATCCCTTTCCTTTAAGAAAAAGATGCGCAGGGAAATCCACATCAGCTCTCCGCTCAGCCTGTAGCGCCGTATGATACCTTCCGATCCCTTCAGCGGATTTCTGCAGGCCGCCTCGAAGAGCTCCAGCACCTTGCCCTGGTCATCCTCGTGTATCTGCGCCATAATAAATTTCCTGCGTTCCTCCAGATCGATGGGATTACAGCCGGTCACCCGGTAATACCCCTCGTTCACAGAAAGCAGCTCGATCTTTTCCCCGCAGACATCGTAAAGTGCCATTCCGCCCAGCATATTATTGAGGATTACCTCGCTGGTCACATCCTTATTGACCAGGTCCTCCAGGCGGAGTTCCTCCAGCTGATGGGCCTGAATACCGCGGTAATCCACATTCTCCTCATGGAGAAGCAGCGGTTCAAATTGATCAATCGGCATCGGACGGTAGTAGTAATAGCCCTGCCCGTAGATACAGCCCACATTTCTCAGGAAATCCACCTGCTCTTTTTTCTCCACGCCCTCTGCGATCACCCGCAGCTGCGTCAGCCTCGCCATGCGGACGATGGTCTCCAGGATTCCCATGCCGCGGTTCTGGCTGTACTCGTTCATATCCAGAAATTTCGTGTCGATCTTGATGACATCCACATTTACATCCTTTAACATGTTGAGCGAGGAGTATCCGCTTCCAAAGTCGTCCATAAAGACGGTAAAGCCCGCATTCCGCAGATCGATCACCACCTGGCGAATGAGATTGTAATCCTCGGCGTAGGCGCTTTCCGTGATCTCGATGGCCAGGAGCGCCGGATCGATCCCATACCGGCTCGTAAGCTCTGCAAACGTATTCGTAACGTTCATGGAATAGATATCGATTCTGGAGACATTGACCGCGATCGGAATCGGCTTATGCCCCGCAGCGATCCAGTCGTGAAGCCTTCCGCACACCATATCCCAGACGTAAAGGTCCAGATTGGTAATAAAGCCGTTGCTCTCCAGAAGGGGAATAAATTCTCCCGGCTGTACGATGCCCCTTACGGGATGGTTCCATCTGACCAGCGATTCCAGTCCGATAATCTTTCCCGTCAGCATATTGCACTGGGGCTGGGCGTAGAAGATAAACTCCCGGTTATCCAGGGCCCTCTGAACCTCCGACAGAAGCACCTGGTCGTCCTCCATCTTCTTTTTCATTCCCGCGTCGTACCGCCCTGTACGGTTTAGGTAATTCCCCTTGACCGAGGAAAGGGCGATGGAGGCTCTGTCATACATCATGCTGATGGATAGATTCCAGTCCTCTATCTCGTAGACACCGAAAGCCGGAAGGAAACCGGCGCTTCCCCCGTACTGCTTCACAAAATGCTTAATTCCCCGCTCCAGATTCCCAAGAACCAACTCATCTCTCGGAATGATGATGGCAAAATCATCGCCGCCCATATAGCCAGCCATGGAATCGCACTGCTTTTCGACTTCTTTTAACTGCTCCGCAATGCTGATCAGGAACCGGTCCCCGGCCTCCTCCCCGAACCATTCGTTAAACAGCTTGAAATGCTCAATATCGATGGCGACCATGCTGAACCTTGTGCCGCGCTTTTCCCGGAGAAACTGTTCCGCTCTCTCCAGAAACGGGCCGTACCGGTACAGTCCCATCATGGAATCCTTCTCTTCCAGCCTGCTTCCGCCTCTGTCCGATGCCGCAGTCTCCTGCTTTTTCTGATGATCGATGTCCTGGATAAAGACCATGATAACCGTCTTATCCTGCTCCCCCGTCCGCAGCAGCACGGCGGTCTGGGCCACCCAGCAGTACTCTCCTGACACAAGAAGCTTCCGGAATTCCCCTCTTATGGTGTGGTTTTTTCCGCTCAGGCGCTGTGACAGCGTATCAAAATTCCAGAACTCCAGGAAACGCTCCCGGTCCTCCGGATCAATCATGTGATCCGCAACCTCCATACACATGGTATCCAGGCTTCCCTCCATGGCAGGAATCACGTATTTCCCATTCTGATGGAAAAGTATCTTATAGGTATTCTCTGCCAGATTTAACTCGAACAGCTCTTCATAGACACTGGTCTCCGTCAAATCGTAAAACAGGCTCATGCTCTGCCTGTCCACGATCTTAAAGAGCATCAGCCAGCACCGCCCGCGCCCAGGCCACTCAATCTGTCCCGACGACAATTCAAGCCACTGCCGGTTTACCGCGTCGTAAAACAGAATACGGCTGCAGTCCTCCTTCATGCCCGGACAGCCGCTGCACGGAGAATCTCCATTACAGATTCCCTGATAACAGGTGATCCCTACTCTTAAATTCGGGCAGACAGCCTTTGCTGTTTCATTGAAGTAGACAATCCTGTAATCTTCGTCTATAACATAAATGCCGGTACCTTCTCCAGCCACTGGCAATTGATCCATACGTTCCGCCTCTCTGCCGCAGTCAATACCGTCGGCATTCTATCGCAATTATTATCTATTATAAGCTATGGGAGGGGGTACGTCAACAAAACGAAATTGATGTTGGGCGGGGAAATTTGCGGTAGTTACAGTTCATGCCCCACCAGGGACACCGCAGTCCGGTTCGGCCGGGCAGGCTTCCTCAGCCTTTCCAGTTCCGGTTTCGGGCATAAGAAGTTCTAAACGTGCAGAATTTTTCTAAAAACCAGGTCAAATTCCCAAACTCGCTGCGCTCAGACAAGTGGGAATTTCACCTGAACGAAAAATTTTGCGCGTTAAGAACTTCTAATACCCTGCAAAGTCACTGGAAAGGCTGAGGAAGCCTGCCCGACCGAACCGGACTGCGGTGCCCCTGGTGGGGCGTGAACTGTAAATTGCGGTACAGAACGAAAAAGCGGGTGAAATTTGCCCGCATAAAGATGTATACAGGATACATCCTTCCGGCAAGTTTCACCCGCTTTTCAAGCTGTCAATACCAGGACTCACAGGCTGCGCAGCTGCTCCACCATTTCGTGGGATAAGGTAAATTTTCCGACGTAGCCCACGTCTCCGGTCATCAGGACAGATCCGTCCTCCTCGATTTCCACTTCAAGCACTCCGCCCGGCATATGGACGTACATCTTGGGATCGGTGAGGCCCATCTTGTAGGCGGCTCCGGCGGCGGCGCAGCCGCTGGTTCCTGATGCGAGGGTATAGCCCGCGCCTCTCTCATAGATCTCGATTTCGATGTTGGTCCTGTCCACCACCCTGAGGAGTTCAGTGTTTACCTTTTCCGGGAAACACTCTGCCGCTTCGGAGTGGCGGCCGATGCGGCAGGCCAGATCCTTTGAGATATCACTCAGCCAGATCACGCAGTGAGGATTGCCAATGGAGACACAGGTCACCCGGTACGGAATGCTGCCGAACATCATCGTCTCATTTAAGACTTCACGCCTCGGCCCTGTCATCGGGATTTCGTCGCTCCAGAAGCTTAAATGTCCCATGGAAACCTTGATTCTCGTTCCTTCCTCATTCAGGTAGTGGATCTGCTGTTCTCCGCTTAAGGTGTTGACCGTAAAATGATTTTTCTGCACATAGCCCGCATCCTTTAAGTATTTGCCGAATATCCGGACACCGTTTCCGCTTAACTCCGCTTCGCTGCCATCCGGGTTCAAGATCTTCACCGTCATCTTGTCTTCCCCCAGAATCGGGCCGACGAGAAGGCCGTCCGATCCAACACCGAAATTGCGGTTGCAGATCAGCCGTACCGCCTCCTTTGTGAGCTTTAATTCATTTTTATTCGGATCAAAGATCAGGTAATCGTTTCCGAGTCCATGGTATTTCTCCAACGTAATCTTCATAATGCAGCTCCTTTCCCGTTTTTGACTATTGCTTCACATAATTCTTGATACGTAATTCCGGCTACCTTCGCTTCCTGCGGAAGAAGGCTGAAAGGCGTCATACCCGGAAGTGTGTTGGCTTCCAGACAGTAGATGGCACCGTCTCCATCCATCAGAAAATCGACTCTGGAATAGTATCCCAGTTCCAGGATATGATGGACCGTCAGAGCGGCGGTTTCCAGCCTTAACTCCTGCTTTTCATCGATCCCGGCCGGACAGATCTCCCTGGTCATGCCAGGCTGGTACTTGTTTTTATAATCGTAAAATCCTCTTTCCGGTATGATCTCTATGGCCGGCAGGGCTCTTTCGCCCAGTACGCCTACAGAGAATTCCCGTCCTGTAATCTTTTTCTCCACCAGCACGCGGTCGCCATAGGAAAATGCTGCTTCCAGCGCCGTATGCCATTCTTCTTCATTGTCTACGATTGTGACTCCCACACTGGAACCGCAGTCCAGAGGCTTTACGACACAGGGCAGGAATTCCGGCTGACTGCTTTTTCCTTTTTCTGCAAGATACCAGTCAGGAGTGGCCACTCCGGCCGCCCGCATCAAAATCTTGGAAATATTCTTATCCATTGCCAGTAAGCTTCCCGTATAACCGCTGCCCGTATGGGGAATTCCGTACGCCTCCAGTACTGCCTGGATCTGTCCGTTCTCTCCTGTGCTGCCGTGAAGCGCTATAAACACCATGTCCGCCTCCCGGCATGCCTCCAGAACGCCAGGGGCAATCAGTGATTTTTTCGCACCGGACTCTGCTCCGAGCAGCTCTAAGTCAGGGACTTCCCCACCGATTTCGTAAGCAAAGCCCAGTCCATCTTCCCTGGTCCTGTAATGAACCCGCTCCCCTGCCTTGATTCCCAGCCAGGGATCCAGGAAAAAGACTTTATGGCCCCGCTCCATCAGCGCGTTGGCAATTAAAGAGCCCGAGGACAGGGACACATCCCGCTCCGGACTGTATCCGCCTGCTAAAACAATAATCTTCATGATAAATTCCCTCTTTTGTCATTCATTCTTTCTCTCTATTATAGCCAGCATTATTTATCAATTCTATCGATATTATGCTGTTTTTATTGCATATTGTGCCTATTGCTGTATAATAGAACCGTTGAGGAAAGGAAACAAGAACTTATGACCGGCTATGAAAAAAGAGGATACCTAAACAGCGACTTTCGGCTGTTCCATCTGACCGATACAAAAAAACAGGATTTTGAATACCACTACCACGATTTCGATAAAATTATCATCTTCATCCGGGGCCGTGTGACATACCGGATCGAAGGGCAGGCGTATGAGCTGCAGCCTTACGATATCGTACTTGTGAGCCATAACGATATTCACAGGCCGGACATCGATCCGTCAGTTCCCTACGAACGGATCATCGTCTACCTCTCCCCCCGCTTCATCACCTCCTACCGGTCCGACACCTACGACTTGAGCGACTGCTTCCATAAGGCGAAGGAGCTGCGTTCCAACGTGCTGCGGATTCATTCGCTGGAGAAGAGCGGACTCTTTAAGACCATCACCGATTTAGAATACGCCTGTGCCCACGATGGATACGCGAAAGAGCTGTACTGCCAGGTAGTATTTCTGGAGTTCATGATCAAATTAAACCGCGCCGCCCTGACCGGACGGGTGGAATACATCTCCCCCGGCACCGGCGACCGCAGAATCTCCGCAGTCATGGAATACATAGCCGGGCATCTGACAGAGGATCTGACCGTGGATCAGATCGCCGACGCCGCTTATTTAAGCCGCTACCATCTGATGCACCTGTTTAAACAGGCTACCGGCTATACCCTTGGAAATTACATAACCGAAAAGCGCCTTTTGCTGGCGCGGGATCTGCTTCGCAGCGGGACACCCGTTACCAGTGTATGCTTTGACTGCGGCTTTAAAAACTATTCCACATTTTCCAGGGCGTACAAAAAATACTTTGAATCCACCCCCTCCGATGCAAAGAAGACGTAAAACAGGCAGCCTGGATAACAGGCTGCCTGCCAAAAGGGCATATCGCTTCGCCCGTACGTAATTCTTATCATATCATCCGTTTAGAATCCATCAGTTTGGAATCTTCATCGTATGGAGAATATCGTCAATCTCCTGCCATCTCGATGGAATAAACACGGTCTCAATCATCAGTACATAGGAGCCGCAGCGTTTGAAATAGACATCGGCAATCCCCTCTTCACTCTGTATTAACGTGATCTTTGCGAACCCCAGATCGTTGAAGGATGCGCCGATGACATCGCTTTCGCTTCTATAAATATATTTAAAATAATAGGCCAGTTCCTCATCCGACCAGTTTTCTCCGTCCAGCTCAGACATATTGATAATGGCGGTGACGATGATACTGTTGCCATCGGGTGCTGATGCCACCATGTCGTACTGTGCCTCTTCCGGCAGAGAGACAGTGTTCCCCGAAACAGCCTGATAGGAATCCGGCAGTGTAATCTGGTATCCAACCAGCCGGTTCACGTAGGTCGTCCCGTTCCATCCGTCATTCAGCCGTACCTGCGGCTGTACCCACGCTCCGGAACCGTCAAACGTATAATCGGTTCCCCCGATATTCCGGGTTGTGCCGGAAACCATGGCCCCCGTATTCTCATCAAAATAGTACCATACTCCGGCGCCATCCTGGAACCAGCCGGTCTTCATAAAACCGTCCTGCTCCACGTAATACCAGGTTCCCTGGTCCTCTACCCACTGGGCTGCCGCATAGCTGCCGTCATCGTTGTGATACTTCCATCTTCCCTCCTGATTCTCCCAGGTTCCGGCAAATGCCGATGATGCCATCACCACACTGAGCGCCGCGGCAACAACAGCAGTCATCCACTTTTTCCCCATATTATTTCTCCCTTCCCCGCACCGGAACCTTCCGATAATCCCTGCGCGATTCCTTTTTCTATAACTCTATGGTACCGCCTTTTATATAGACTGTCAAGTATGCATTCTTTCTCTTTTATTTCGTCTTCACAGATTTGTTTTTCATTTTTTCTTAATATTGTTTCCAAACATCTAATGTTTTCTTAATCCTTTATTACTTTCGTTGCAATCCATTTTCTGCCATGGTATTCTCTTACTAGAACCAAATTTAATCCATTCTCAGGGAGGAGAATAATTATGAAAAAAGTGGTTTCATTTATGATTCCGCTCTTTGCCGCTGTGGTCGGGATCACCGCATGCGGCTCGGGCAGCAAATCTTCAATGGTAGCAGAAGCGACGGTGGCTTACACAGAGGCAGCCGCCGAAACCGTGTCAAACACCTCCACGACCTATGACTCTGCATCCCAGAAATCCGAAAGCGGTTCCGGCGGCGAATTAGAGATGGATACGTCCGGTACTCCGCTCCTGCCGGAAGGGCGTAAACTAATCCGCAACATCACGATGCAGGTGGAGACGGAAGAATTCGACAAGATGATCTCCGGCATCAATGCCAAACTGTCTGAAGCAGGCGGCTACATCGAACAGTCCGATATCTCCGGCACCAGCTTAAACTATCGCGGAGAGCCCGTTCCCCGGTACGGCAACATCACTGCGCGAATCCCCAATGATAAACTGGACCGTTTCGTGGGAGCGGTCAGTGACAGCGGGAACGTCACCAACAAATCAGAGTCCACGCAGGATGTGACACTCCAGTACAGCGACGTGGAAAGCAGGAAAAAGTCACTGGAGATTGAGCAGGAACGCATCTGGCAGTTTTTGGAGAAGGCCGAGTCCATCGATACAGTCATCACGCTGGAGCAGCGGCTTTCTGATATCCGCTACCAGCTGGAATCCATGGAATCCCAGCTTCGTCTCTACGACAACCAGGTGGATTACAGTACCGTCTATTTAAGCATTTCAGAAGTGACGGCCTACACGCCTGTCACGCCGGAGACGACCGGCTTACGAATTAAAAACGGGCTCGCAAAGAATTTCGAGTCCATCGTCACGGCCCTGACGAATCTGCTGATCCTCTTCATCACCACATGTCCTTTCTGGATTCCGTTAGCCCTGCTCGCGGCTATAGTTATTTCCATCGTCCGGCGCCATAACCGGAAGATCGACAGGATCTATGCGGAAGAAAAGGCAAAGAGAACCACCGCGCAGAAGACCGGGGAATTGCCGGATCAGGGATCGGATGAGGAAGATCGCAAATCGGGTAAGGGATCGGGCGATGATATGGATTCATAAAGAATAAATACATAAATGACATCATAAAACATCGGGAGCATTACCTGCTGGTAATGCTCCCGATATTTTTAATCAGCACGGATATGCTCCCATCCGCGTTCGTAATAAATTCCACAGAGTTTCTGTTTTGATATTCCTCCATGGGAATCTTAATTTCGATACCAGTATCGGTAGTCAGATACTGTTTTTCAAATTTTTTGGTAGTAGATGGATTCTGAGGCGTCACCTGTTTTTCCGAAAGATTGTATTTTTCCATCTTTTCCGTAAATTCTTCCTTCAGTTCCGGTTTTTCGTGGAAAATCTTTTCCGCTACGGTCGAAATGTCAATGCTGCCCTGCTCCGCCAGCTCCTGGCTTAAGATGCTCTTCGCCTCCATGTGGGCTTCCCACTGCTCAGACTCATCATAATATCCTTTCTGCACCTGTTCCACTGCCTTGGTTACGATCGAAAGCTCCGTCTTCGGAGACATGCTGCCGTGGCACTGCAAAAACATCTGGGAGAAGTAATTGGTCTTCACCCCGTTGACCTCATACTTTTTCTCCATCACACGCAGAGAATAATCATTTAAGTCAATCAGACACGCCTCCGCCAGCTTTTGATTTTCCGCCGGAAGAATGGCGTTCTGCCGGATAATGTCGTTGCAGTTTCCATTTTCCGTATAGTTCGTCATATGAGTATAGGATGACTTATAGTTCATCTTAAGCAGAGCGATTCCGCACTGCTGTCCCGCATCGTACCGCACCACCATCAAATCCGCGGACGGAATTTCAATGTTGGAATACATGATGTCAAACAACTTCTGTGCGATCTCCTGAGACTTCTGGATAAACGTGTCCTCATCCATCTCCGAGACCATCTGATAAACCGGGGAATCCCCGTCAAACTGACAGGATTTTCCCTCGTCGCTGGTCATGACCCGGTAAATATGGCTTCTCACAAAATCGGAAAAATCGGAACCGTGCTCCAAAAGGCCCCCCGACATCACCGCCGTCCCCACGGTCGAATCCAGAATATGTATAATGACATGTGTTACTCTGATATCTTCTTTTTCCATTGCTTACTCCTCTTTCTGTAAATATCTGCAATACAAAATTGTTCCACCTGTGCGGTTGGGACGACTCCGGCAGGCGGCGGGAGCCTGTGGCAGGACGTATGCCGGAGTCGTCCCAACCGCACAGGTGGAAATTGTTCGAAGGCACTCAGTGCCGGAGAACAGGCGAAAGACACGGGGTTATCCCGCCTCTCAGGATTACCCGTGTCTTCCGTCATTACGCCAGGAGCAGAAGCCCCACAGCAGGCCTGTAATAATCAAATAAAACCAGGTGGCCGGATTGCTGAACCATGTGGTGAAGAAGGACAGCACCAGATACATCGCAAACTGGGCATAAAACAGATAGCCCACCGGATTGCGTATCCGCTTCATCATCCGAACCAGCAGAAATGCGACTGCGCCCAGAATACAGGCAAACAGAACGACGCCGATGATTCCAAAATCATAGAAGGAATCGTAAAACAGCGTGACCGTCGTCAGCTCCTCCTTCGTCACATAGATCGGAAAATCCACCAGGGAGGGAACCAGGAACTTGAGTCCGGTCAGCGCCCATAGGGGGAACAGCATACGAAGGCCGAAGGTGTGGGATGGAAGCCATTCCACCATACAGTTAAAGTTATCGTAGTTATTGGCGATATACATGTAAGGCTGTGTGACAAAGATCGGCATCTCGCTGTTCTTCATCTGGAAGATTCCATTTAAATACGAAACGTCATGGCCTCTCGCAAAGGTCAGCAGCACATAGATGGGAATCATTCCCAGCACAAGGCCTATGGCGTAAGAAATCTTCAGCCGGTTGTCCATGGCGATATACGTGAGCACTGCCAGCCCTACAGCCAGAATCAGCTGGAAACGGGACACGCAGAGAACCGGAATCGCACAGGCGATCAGATCCATGAGGATCACCAGCATCATACGCACGCCGTTCCGCCCCTGCTCGATACAGAAATAGAGCACGGACAGCGCCGGCACCAGGACACATGTAACCGTAAAATAGTGAACTCCCGTGATATGGAAGGTCGAATACGCATGCGGCACGCCCCGTACGAAAAACGGAATAAATCCCAGGATCAGGGCCTCTGCCAGAAACGCACCCAGGGACACCGCGGTAACGATGACCATGGACCAGAACAGCGGCCTCTCATAGCCCTGAAAATTAAACCACCTGGAACGCTGGCCTCCCGACTCTCCCTGAGCCCTCATCAGGAACTCATACGTCACCCAAAAGCCTAAAAGCGCCACCAGGAAACAGAGCCATGTGACTATATTCCAGTCTGACGACAGCTCAGACAGCTTCAGACACGCAATCCCCTGTCCTCCAACCCAGAACAGGGAGAAAAGCCCGCGAAGATGAATGATGTTCTCCGTCCTCTTATAATCGTACCAGTACAGCCAGACAGCCGCCAGGATAAGAACAAGGCCCGAAAGCCAGTAATACCCCGCCCTCGCAAACAGATAACTGGCTGCGTAACAAATCAGATATACACCCATATTAGTTTGTCTCCTTCATCACAGGAAGGCAGCCGCCAATGCGACAGCTGCCTTCCTTTCAGGATTTTATAATTCGTAAATTCAGCTTGACCCTGCAGTGCAGCCTGTGAGTGCTTTGTTCAACTCCGCAGTGCACCTCGACTCCGCTCCGCTTCGTCTCGTTCGCGGGCATTCGCCCTATGAAAAAGATCAAAGAAAAATCTGCTTATGTGCAGGCACAACGCATATTTTCCTTCGCTCTTTTTCGCTTCGTTCAACCCCGCAGTGCACCTCGACTCCGCTCCACTTCGTCTCGGTCGCGGGCATTCGCCCTATGAAAAAGATCAAAGAAAAATCTGCTTATGTGCAGGCACAACGCATATTTTCCTTCGCTCTTTTTCGCACTGCTCATTGCAGTTCGCGCATGTATGCCTCAACTTCTTTGGTTGTCACAAACGACATTGCCTTATCTGCAATTGCCTGCAGTTCTGCGATGCTGTAGCCTGTGATCAGCTTTCTTGCGTTTAAGACTGCGGAAGCGCTCATACTGAACTCATTTAAGCCAAAGGCCAACAGCAGCGGAATCATCAGCGGATCGCTGGCCGCTTCGCCGCACATGCCTACCATGATGCCCTCCTTGCGGCCGCACTGGATGATGTGGCGGATGCTGCGGAGTACGGCCGGGTTTAACGGGGAGTAAAGGTAGGATACCTTGTCATTTCCTCTGTCTACCGACATGGTGTACTGTGTTAAGTCGTTTGTTCCGATGCTGAAGAAATCCACTTCCTTCGCGAACGCATCGGCCATTAAGGACGCGGCTGCGGTCTCCACCATGATACCTACCTGGATATCTCTCTTATAGGCGATTCCCTTTAAATCAAGCTCTGCTTTCACTTCTTCGATCATAGCCTTCGCTTCCCGGAATTCCTCCAGGCATGTTACCATCGGAACCATGATCTTGATATTGCCGAACGCACTTGCGCGCAGAAGCGCACGAAGCTGCGGTCTGTATACATCTTCCCTGCGGTCCAGGCAGAATCGGATGGCCCGGTAGCCCAGGAATGGATTTTCATCTTTCTTTAATCCCATATATGGAATCTCTTTGTCGCCGCCGATATCCAGTGTACGGATAATCACAGGCTTGCCGTTCATGGCAATGGCTACCTTCTGGTACGCCTCGAACTGCTCGTCCTCGGTCGGCATGGAGTTCCGGTCCATAAACAGGAATTCTGTACGGAACAGGCCAATGCCTTCCGCGTCGTACTGAAGAACCTTGTCCACATCTTCCGGTTTGCCGATGTTGGCCACCAGTTCGATGGTCACGCCATCCTTCGTTACAGTTGGCTTGCCGATGTACTGGTCCAGTTCCTTCTTTTCTTTTAAATAAGCGGTTCTCTTTGTCTCATATTCCGCAGTAACCGTTTCCTCCGGATTCACGAATACGATTCCTTCCGATCCGTCCAGAACCACAGTATCTCCGTCTTTTACATTATTTAAGAAGCCCTCTACTGCAACCACTGCCGGGATCTCCAGGGCTCTTGCCAGGATCGCGCTGTGAGAGGTCTTTCCGCCTAATTCCGTTACGATACCACATACATTGTCCGGATTGATGCCGGCCGTCATGGATGGGGTTAAATCCTTTGCAACGATAATGCTGCCCGCCGGCAGCGAGGCGATATCCACAGAACTGACACCGAGTAAGATCTTCTGCATACGTGTCTTGATATCACGCATATCGGTTGCTCTCTGCTGCATCAGCTCGTCTCCCATGGACGCGAACATATCGGCATACATATTGCAGACATTCTCGATCGCGTATTCACTGCACGCATTCTCCCCTGCGATCGTGTTCTCAATCTCGCCTGTCAGCATCGGATCAGAAAGAAGCATTAAATGGCCGTTTAAAATCTCGGCCTCCTTCTCTCCCACTCTTGTAGCCAGATCCTTAGCCAGAGCATCCGTCTCCTCCATCGCCTGATTTAGGGCCGCATGAAAACGTTCCTTCTCAGCTGCTGCGTCGGAGATCGTCTCCTTCTTAATCACCAGTTCTGTCTCTTCCACGATAGCGGCTTTCCCAATGCCGATACCTGCAGATGCGCTTGTTCCTTTCATCATAACAAGACCTCCTTATTAATTATAAAATAGATTTATTCGCCCAGTCCGTCTTCGACAGCCTGAACCATGGCAGCCAGAGCCTCTTTTTCGTCCACTCCCTCACAGACGAATTCAATCTCATCGCCGCTTTTTACGCAGGCGCCCAATACACTGAGCACGCTCTTTGCATTGGCGGTGGTATTCTTAAAACGAAAATTCACCGAAGACTTGAAGTTCATAGCTTCCTTACAAAGAATCCCCGCCGGCCGTAAATGAAGACCGGTAGGATTCTTTATGACAACTTTAGCACTGACCATATTCTATCCCTCCACACATTGTTACTGATTCTTATTCTGCTGCTTTTTTTGAAGTACCGGCGGTTGCTGGTTCATCCGTCTCCTGGTCAGCTGTCGTCTGTCCAGGACCTTCACTTTCATCCTCGTTATCAGAGACAACCGTCACTTCAAAGTCAGAATAATTCACCACTTCAAACCCTTCTCCCACCTCGAAGGTAAGCTTACCTGCATGGGTTCCGGGCTCCAGGCCAGTCATATCGAGCGCGGCATTCAAATCCTTGATATCCAGTGTATCCAAATCTTCCTTCAGCCCCCTGACCGTCACATCCACGCTGTCCTTGCTGAAGGTATACTCATAATCAGGGTCTGAACCACTGCTGGCTAAATCGGCCAGCTTAAGAGTGTAGGACTTTGTAGTCAGCGGTTCTACCTTTAAGGTAACCGTCACCTGGCTCTGGGCATTCGGTGCGATCGTCGTGCTCGGAGGCAGATAATCGTTCAGATCAAGATGGATCACCTTGTCTGTAGTCGCTCCGTCGATGGTAAGCTTGTCATCGACAACAGAAAGCGCATTGACAGAAGCCAGCACTGACTTCGTCGCAACCACGGGAACGACTTTCAAGTCGCTCTCCACTCCTGTGAACCGGTAGCCGGGGGCCACGGTTCCCTTCACTTCGAAATTCAGAGTCAGCTCCTTGGCCTTCAGGATCGCCATGTTATAATGGATGCTTTCCGGAGTAATCGTCAGTTCGTCTCCGAGATCCGTCAGTTCTTTATCGTTGGCGTCATAGCATATGGGCGTTACGTAGCCATCTAAGTCCGCGTTTGCACCTTCCCGGTTAATCTCAATACCGATCGACGCAATCTTGCCAATCACGGATTCCGGCGCACGCGCCACCACGTAATCAGAGGACAGTGTGGTAATTCCTGACGCGTAACCGTCTTCCACCTCTCCTACGTAATTCACCTTTAAGTCAAATTTCTTATTCTGCATGGCTTCCGTTTTCACATGGAGAACCATTGGCTTCGCCGTCACTTCCCCGTTTCTGATCAGGGATACCTTGTTTTTGTTGACCTCTATGGTGACCGGCACCGCGCCTGTCACATCGTTATAGTCCTTTAAATCAATATACGCGCTGAAATCGGATTCCCGGAACAGCGAGCTGTTTCTCGTGTTTACCTGGTAGCTCACCGTAACGCTGTCCTTGCCGATAATTTCATACGTCAGATTGGCATTATCCAGGATTTCCTTATTACGGACATCCACCGGAATTGTAAACGGCTGTCCGGAAACAACGGGATTGGAGATGTTGACAATCGCCATCCAGATAACAAAGGCAAGAACGAGAGAAACGACTTTCAGGCCGAGATTATTTAGCAATTTTTCCTTCATTTTTCCGCCTTCCCTTCAATATCTTAAATCTGCTGCCTTCTCCTTCCACGTGTTTAATATCCATAAGCAGTTCCCGCAGCGCATCCGCATCAACCGCGCGCTTTAATCCGCCTTCCGAAGCGACAGAGACACGCCCCGTCTCCTCAGAGACCACGATGGTCAGACTGTCTGTCACCTCGCTGACGCCAACCGCGGCACGGTGCCTCGTTCCCAGTTCCTTGCTGATGGACATGTTGTCGGACAGCGGTAAGTAGCATGTCGCAGCCGCCACCCGGTTACCATGTATGACCACCGCCCCATCGTGGAGTGGTGTGTTGTGTTCGAATATATTAATCAGAAGCTGGCTTGACACCAGACCGTTAATCTCAATGCCGGTTCGTTCGATCTCCTTTAAGGAGTCGCCGCGCTCAATCACCATAAGCGCTCCCGTCTTTACCTTGGCCATCTCAAAAGTAGCTTTCACCAGCTCGTTGATCGTCCGGTCGGTAAATGCGGAATTGTCCTTTCCGTCATCAAAGGTAAGAATTCCTGTAAGCGGGTTTCTGCTTCCCAGCTGTTCCAGCGCCTTTCGAAGCTCCGGCTGAAAGATCACGATCGCCATCGTCACCGCCGGCGTCGCTATCGTATTTAAAATCCACTTGATATTATCAAGACGGAAGATATAGGTCAGCACATAGAAAAACAATATTAACAGAATTCCTTTTAAGAGAGTCCAGGCTCTCGTATTCATAATCCAGACAAGCAGCTCATAAAGCAGTATCGCTATGATAATAATCTCAACGAGATTCGTCTTGGTTATCCTTGGTAAGAAGGAAACCCAGAAATATAATCCATCTATAATATCTGCCACGAAAGTCCACCTCCCTTTTTCCAGTTTCGCCTAACGCTGTGGTCTCTGGAGTTTTCTGGCATTTATTTTTTGAACCTTTACGTCGGGCGTGCTCACCGTCATCTTCGGCACCGCCTTCACGTAATAATAATAATCGTCATCCTCAAACTGAACGTACTCGGTCCGCGAATAATCCACTGCGAAGACGAAAAACGTATAAATCCCCGACAGGATTAAAGAAACCACCACTCCTATAATGAGCTCACTTACCGGAACTGATACATCCATGGTAATATCTCCGATAAAAATCACCACCAGCTGGGCGATGGTTCCCGCCACAATAGCGATGATCCAGGAGTAGTCGAAAGACATATTCTTAAGAATGAACACTACGATGATCGCAGCCGCAAAAGCCGCAATCAGCACTAACATCAGCTTATTGCCGAAGAGGCTCTTCACGATCTGAGAAAAACGCTGCATCATATCGGCTGATATCTCATTGGTCAGAACCCCCGCGTTCTGTTTGACATACAGAAGCGTATAATAGATAAAAATGCCGCAGCCCACCGGAATCACGGAAATCATGCCGCCTGAAAGGCCGACAATCAGTGGAATCGCGTACGGAATCTTCAATACGAAAAAGATCGGTGTGAGGATCAAAAGACAGCTGTCACCGGGATGGAAGCCATAGTACAAAAGCGCAACCACCAGGACAAACACCGCCATAACCAGTGTAACCTCAAAGGATACCGCCCATAAGTGGGCCAGCATAAATGCCGCAGCCAGAAAGCTTATTGCGCTGTATGGCAGAAACGAGCACGCCAGCGCCAGCACCAGAGGAACGAGCGGATTCGTGAGTTTTGCCATGAAACCGATATTCCGGTTCATCAGCCAGAACGCAAGGTAACTATATACAAACTTGATTACCGGCGTGATATAAATGTCAAACTTTGCATAAAATTCCTTTAATCGTTCCTTGAAAACAAGAAGACTCATCATTGGGTCCGTCCTCCTTTAGTCCGCGTTCCGGGTCTGGAATTACCTTCATACCGTTTGTCCAGCCTCTTCAGTTTTGCCATATAGACCTTCATCCCGCGGCTCGCGTAGTCGTATCGCCTCGCATAAATGCACAGGCTTATGATGAGGTAGACCACCAGTCCGGCCAGATAGATCACGCCCACCTTCATGCCCAGTTCAATGAGGCTCTCGATCCACATGACATTCAGCCACTTCTCAATATCACAGAGCACCCACAAGACAAGGCCCAAAAGGAAACTCAGGGTATAACTGAAAAAGGAACGCAGCAGTTTGCTGCTGATATAATCACTTTTAAAATACCGGTTTACGGGAAATATCCTGTTCCCCTCTTTTTTCTCGAACATGGCGAGGTTCGTCATGATTTTGATTTTTTCTTCACTCAGCATAGGCTCTCCTCAATACACCATAACATATCATCTTATTATAGCATAGAACTTTTTACTTGGCGAGACCCATCTGGAGATTTTTATAATTTTGTAAAGTTCAAAACCGGGGACACCCCTGTAAAATACAGGAAAATCCCCGGCCACCTACACTTATTTCTTCATGATTCCGAAAGCTTTTATTCGTACCGCAGCGCGTCGATCGGGTCTTTTTTCGCCGCCTTTGACGCCGGATACAGGCCAAAGAACAGGCCGACCAGAGCAGAAAATCCAACCGCCACGACGACGACCTGGGGTTTCACTACCACGGAAATCCCGAACATTGCACCGCCGCCCATGACCAGCCCCGCGCCGATCACCACGCCGAGAATGCCTCCCAATGCGGACAGAATCGCGGATTCCGTCAAAAACTGTATCATAACATCCCGCGTCTTCGCCCCAAGGGCCTTTCTGATTCCAATTTCTCTGGTTCTTTCCGTTACGGACACCAGCATGATATTCATGATTCCGATTCCTCCGACCAGCAGAGAAATGGCTGCTATCCCGCCTACAGCGGCGGACAGGCTGCTCATCATGCTGTCGTTCCCCTTCATCTCGTCGAGTGCAGAATAAAATGTCACATCCGCCGGCTGCCGGTCCTTAAGCCTTGCAAGATAAGGGACCATACGCCCGGACAGTTCGTTCATATCCGTCCCTTCCTTCGCATAAAAGTTCAGCTGGAACAGATAATCGTTGGGCCACGAAAGGATTGTGTACGGGATAAATCCCTCCTTCGTCTGCCCCGGCATCATGGACATCATCATCGCTTCGAACGGCGTCATCTCCTTTTTATAGACTCCGACTACATTATAATCGTCTGTCTCGCCATAGACCGTGGTCCGCAGCGTCTTACCAACGGCATTTTCCGTTCCGAAGAGCTCCAACGCGCCCTGCACTTCCAAAACTACATTCTTTTTGCGCCCCTTGATATCAGCCTCATTTAAATTCCGTCCGTATAAAATGTTGATCTTCTGTACGTCAGGATAATTGTAATCGATACCCTGGAACTGGAATTTCACTTTTTTCCGGCCAAACAGCGCTTCACTGCTGTAGAAGGCGTTGGTATCCATATACTCAATATCGTCATGAAATACTTCTTTAATCCGTTCCATTTGCTCTAAATTAAAGTAATCGCTGTCCCGCATATCTCCGCCGTCGGAGGGCCAGATATAGATGATGGCCCGCGTCATACCCACATTGGCATATAAATCGGCTACCATGGAACGCATGGTGTCACCGATGGACACGATCGCAATCACCGAACCGATACCGATGATGATTCCCAGCATGGTGAGAAAGGAACGCATCTTATTCGCTTTGATGGCATGCAGTGCCATAAACATATTTTCAAGCAGCATGATGGTTTCTCCCTTCCCTATTCATAGCGCAGCGCATCGATAGGATCGGCCTTTGCCGCCTTTGATGCCGGATACAGGCCAAAGAAGATTCCAACCAGGGCGGAAAATCCAACCGCCACAATGATTACGGACACCTTCACAACAGGGACCATCCCCATGGCGCTTCCGCCGATCATGACAATCCCCACTCCCAGCAGAATTCCGATCACGCCTCCGCAGGCCGACATGAGCGCCGACTCTGTCAAAAACTGCATCATGATATCGCCGGTGCGGGCCCCCAGAGCCTTCCTGATTCCGATCTCCCTGGTACGCTCCGTCACAGATACCATCATGATATTCATGATACCGATGCCGCCTACCAGCAGGGAAATCGCTGCAATACCGCCTACCGCGGCAGACATTCCGCCAAGCACACTGTCCACGCTTCCCATCTGTTCCACGACAGACTGGGTCATGATATCCGTTACCGGCCTTCCTTTTATCTTTGCAACGTAGCGGGCAATCTCAGGCAGAAATGTCTTCATGTCCACGCCGTCCTTCACATAGAAGTTCAAATCCTGAAAATAATCGCTGGGGCGGGTAAGAATCGTATAGGGCATAAAGCCCGACTGCGTCTGGCCGTTCCCCATCATCATCGCCTCCAGAGGCGACAAATCCTTGCGGTAGACGCCTACCACCGTATATTCCTCGGTGGTTTTATTGATTGTCATACGGAACGTTTTGCCGACACAGTTAGCTGTCCCGAACAGCTGCTCCGCACCCTTGTCTTCCAGCACGACATTATTCCTGCGTCCTCTTACATCGGCCTCGCTCAATTCACGGCCGTAAATAATGTTCGTGGGCTGCACCTTCGTATAATTGTAATCAATCCCCTGGAACTCGTATTTTACCTTGTTTCTTCCATAAACTGCCTCGGTGCTGGCATAGGCGTCGCTGTCCATATAGGAGATCTTGTCGTGAAACACTTCCTTCGCCCGGTCCAGTTCGTCCAGGGTGAAATAATCGCTCATTCGAAAATCATCGACACGCCAGGATACCATCACGATCGCCCGGTTCACACCCACGTTTTTATAGGCATCCGCATAGAGGGACCGCATGCTGTCACCGACGGAAACGATGGCGATCACCGACGCGATACCGATGATGATTCCCAGCATGGTAAGGAAAGAGCGCATCTTGTTAGACCGGATGGCATGGAGCGCCATGGTCATATTTTCTAGCAGCATGGCGTCCCTTCTTTCTTCATTTTAACTGCTTCCTCTTCCGTAAGCTCCTTCGGAACATTTCTCTTATCACTCACCACCTGCCCATCCCGGAACCGGATAATCCGCTCCGTAAATGCGGCGATGTCTTCCTCATGGGTAACCACAACGACCGTGGCGCCTTCCTTGTGCAGCCTGGAAAACAGCTCCATAATCTCCACGGAAGACGCGGTGTCTAAGTTACCGGTCGGCTCATCTGCCAGAATCAGCGGCGGTTCATTGGCCAGCGCCCTGGCTATGGCGACTCTCTGCCGCTGTCCGCCGGAGAGTTCGTTCGGCATGTGTTCATACCGCTCTCCCAGACCCACGCGCTCCAGAAGCTCCAGCGCGCGCTGTTCCCGCATTTTCTTGGATTTATGAGCATACGTCATGGGCAGTTCTACGTTCTTCAGCGCCGATGTTCTCGAAATCAGGTTAAAGGACTGAAATACGAAGCCGATCTTTCTGTTCCGGATCGCAGACAGCGCGTCGGGGCTCATGTCAGCCGTATCGATTCCGTCCAGGTAGTAATGGCCCATGGTCGGACGGTCCAGGCACCCCAGAATGTTCATCAGGGTGGATTTTCCGGATCCGGACTGTCCCATGATCGCTACAAATTCTCCCCGCTTAATGGTCAGATTGATTCGTTTCAGGCCCAGAACCTTGATGGAACCGGTGTCGTATATCTTCACCATATCCACCAGCCGGATCAGGTCATCCGATACATTCTCGGTCATGCAGGAAGGAAGCCTTTTTTCCCTTTTCCACATATTGCTTCCTCCTTTACTGTGCGGCCGGAACAGCTACAACGGTCATGCCGTCTGTAAGATTTGCCGCCGGTGTCTCAACGATCTGCATTCCCTCGGTCAGTTTTCCTTCTTCCGCCGGGATCACTTCCACCTGAATATCACTCTCAACTCCGGTGGTCACAGGGATCATATGGGCGATGTTGTCTTCTATCGTTACGATTGCGGTGCTGCCATCCGGCTGCTGAAGCAGAGCGGAAACCGGAACGACCCACGCGTCTTCCGCCTTCTGCAGTTCGATCTTTGCCTTCGCCGTAATGCCTGCAATCAACCGTGTATTCTGGTCAATAATGCGGACCGTCGTCGGGATCACGCGTTCCGTGGAACCGTTTCCTTTTTCCTCACCGGTCGGGGAAATGGCTGTCACCTCGCCCTTCACAGCCTCGCCGTTTAAGATATCCGCACTGATCTCTACCGGCTGGCCGATCTGGACTTTGCCGATGGAATACTCGCTGACATTGATCTTCATCTCCAGAACATCCAGATTCTCGATAATGAACATCGGCTTGTCGTCATCGGTCTTATCCGCAAAACGGCCTACCTTACAGTTGACCCGGACCACCGTACCGGCGATCGGGCTGGTCACACGCGTATTTTCCAGCAGTTCCTTCTTCTGGTCCAGTTCGAAAGCCGCGTTCTCAATCTGAAGGGAATACGATTCATTGGCCACCGGTCTGCCGTCTTTTAATGTAAATGTCTTTAAATCGCGCTGTGCGTTGTTCAGCGCGTCGGAAGCTGTCTCCAGCTCCAGCTGGGATGCGCTTCCTGACTGGAACAGCACATTTGTTCTGTCGTAATTGGCCTTGGCGGCATCGTAATCCTGCTTTGCCTTGGCATAGCCGTTTTCAGCCTCGATCTGTTTCTCATTATATGTAGTAACTGCAAGGTCATAGGCATTCTGAGCGATATCAACCTCTTTTTTCGCATCCTTCTCATCCAGAGTGGCGAGCAGCTGGTCCTTTTCCACACGGTCTCCCTCTTTTACCGGGATCTCCAGAATCTCTGCGTGTAAATTGGATACCACCTCCACACTGTCCGTTCCCTCGACGGGACCGCTGACGGAAAGCATCTCCACCACTTCGCCCCTGGTCAGAGGGAATGTGGATGCCATCATCTGGGGCGCCTTGCCCCCGCCCATCACCTTGGAGGCTCCGAAAATAACCACCACCGCGATGCCGACGCCAACGAGGACTTTTTTCTTGCCGCTCCATTTTTTATGGCGTCCTCTTTCTCCGTTTTTCTTCTTCTTTTTTTTCTTCTTGCCGGAAGTGTCTTCTTCCATGAGCTCTTTCAGTTCTTCGTTAAAATCCTCGTCGCTCATCGGTTCTTCCATCACCGGTACAGGCTTCGCCCCGCCCCTCCGGTTCCGCTCCGGCTGAACGGTTTTCTCTTCCGCTGCAAATGCCTCAGCATCGGCCACGACATCATCCATCTTTACCTGGATATCGTCCGCCTCTTTACCGTCTATTTCCACGTGGTTGAATTCGTCTTTCATACGTCTCTTTCCTCCTGATTGATATCTCGCTCCATTCTCCCCCATTATAATGGCATCTCATAATCTTTTACAACAATAAATTCTTATAATTTTCTAAAGTTTTTACCAAATTTACCATTATTTACGTAAAATATATTTTATTGTTCCGATAAAAAAAGAAGAGACCTGACAGCGGCCCCCTCTTTCTTACCGTTCGTTAAATAAATCACACATCCCAGAATTTCTTTTCAAAGTCCTCCAGAAGCAGTGGTTTGGATATGTAATATCCCTGAATGCAGTCGGCCTCCAGGGAACAGACCGTGTCCAGCTCATTCTTCCGTTCCACGCCTTCCACGCATACGGAAATCCCCACTCTGTGACAGAGCTGGATGACCGAACCGATAAATGACCGGTTAAATTCATTCTCTTCATCCCCGATGGCGGTGATAAACAGGCGGTCGATCTTCACGATATCAGCCGGCGACTGGGACAGCATGCCCAGAGAAGAGTATCCAGTTCCAAAATCGTCCATGGCAATCTGTATATTCAAATTCCGCAGAAGCTTAAAGGCTTCTTTTAACGCCTCCATATCTGTGACGAAACAGCTCTCCGTCAGTTCCAGAACGATGTGGGCGGGCGGAAGATCGTATTGATTCAGAATCTGTCTCACGAAATCGATAAACGACTCATCGAGCATCTGCAGATAGGAAATATTTACATTCATAATAAAATCAGGCTGATAGCGGAGCCACTTTTTGCAGGTTCGCACCGCCTCCTCCAGAACCCATTTTCCGACCGGCACAATCAGGCCGCAGGCTTCCAGGAGCGGTATGAATTCAACCGGTGAAACCACTCCGTAAGACTCGCAGGACCACCGAAGCAGCGCCTCGGCGCCAGAGACCCGCAGCGTCTCCGAATGCACAAACGGCTGATAGACGAGGTGAAACGATTCCATCCCGTTCATCACACTGAGCTGAAGACGGCTGGAAAGCTCCAGTGCGCGCCTTCTGGTGTGCATCATATCCTGGGAAAAGAACGTGACCGTATTCTTTCCATTCTGTTTGGACACCTCGAGAGCGCTTAACGCGCAGGTCAAAAGCTCCTGATAGCCGCTGCCGTCTTTTCCCATTATGGCTACGCCGACGGACACCGTAAGAAAATACGAGCTGCCGTCGATCTTATGGGGCCGGTTACAGTAAGCGTGTATCTTCTGATACAGCGCCCGCAGTTCCTCTTCCCCCGCGCCGGGATAAACGATGGCGAACTCATCGCCGTCAAAGCGGTACATGGCCGCCTCGGAGGGCAGAAGCTGCTGAACGCTCTGCGCAAACTGGCGCAGCACTGCATCACCAAAGATGTGGCTGTTTAAATCATTAATTCTCACGAAATCGTCCAGTCCCAAAAGCAGGATACCGCCTTCTGCGTTTTCCTCATTTTCAAAAATCCGGCCAACTTCCTTCTCACACTCCCGGTTGGTAAACAGCCCTGTCGTATAGTCAATCTTGCCCTTGCTGCCGAGATCCGTGACCACTCCGGCAAAAATAACCGGCTCGCCCTCATCATTTCTCTTCAGCACACCGCGGCAGCATACCCAGACATACTCTCCCTTTCGGTTAAGCACCTGGTATTCCACGTCGTGCACATCGGTCTCACCGTTCAGCATCGCCTCGATCGATCTGGAATACCGCTTGAAGTCTTTGGGGTTGATCAGATCCCCCCATACGGAAACGAGTCCCGGCACAAGTCTTCCTTCCAGCTCGAAATCTTTCTGCATATTCGGGGATACCAGTGCGACATCAGTCTTCATGTTAATAATATAAATATAATTATCCGTGCTTCTGACCAGAGCGCTGTAAAACATGCCGGCATCTGCGCCAAACTCGGCAAAAAGTTCATCCTCTGAAGCCATTGTTTCCCCTTCTTCCTGTGTACGGTTTCCTTATATGATCTCTTTATGATTATACTGTAGGGTGTTCTCTGTGATGTTTTCTATATGATGTTTTCTAAACGGGCTGTTTTTACTTTTTCTGCGCTGCTATAATCAGCATCATCGGCCGCCTCATCTCATCCTTCATCCCCGGAATGTCCATCATCTCTTCCGGCGGCTGAGGTTCGATGATATTCTTAAACGCGAATCCGTTGACCAGCAGAGTATTCAAATATGTGGTCAGTGTCCGGTGGTATTTGGTCACGTGTTCGCCAAGGAATACTGCATCACGCTCACCTTCATAATAGTAGCGGTCCACTGGGAAATGAAGAATCTTCCCCTCTTCGTCATAATACCAGTCCTGATCCCCGCGGGAGGTAAACACCGGATGTTCCACAGAAAATACAAATGCTCCCTCCGGAGCCATCCAACTGCTTATCTTTCGGACAAGCGGCTTAAAGTCCCTGACATAATGAAACGCCAGCGAGCTGATCACGACGTCAAAGGATCCGTCTGGGAAATCCAGTTCCTCCATGGCACTGCAGCGGTATTCAATCAACTCATGACTATTTTTCAGTTTGGCAGCGATCAGCATCTTCTCGGAAATATCTGTTCCCAGAACGTACCGCGCTCCATTCTGAGCGGCATACAGACAGTGCCAGCCATAACCGCAGCCCAGATCCAGAACCCGTTTCCCGTTAAATTCAGGGAGAACTTTCTGTAACTCAGACCACTCTCCGGCCCCTTTTAAGCCCTGCTTCGAGCGTTCCATCTCGCTGTATTTCTTAAAAAATGACTCATCATCGTATTTATTTTCCTTCACAGTCCGCTTTCCTGCCTTTCTGCCATGCTGTCCTTTTTTTGTCCCGGTCTGTTTAACAACGCTCCAGGACATACTATGGTTGCTCTATTTTACCATATTTGTATTAATTTTACTATCAAAAGATTTTTCTGCCTGGCTGTGATCTTTTTATAACCTTCCCGCTTTCTTATCCATCTTTTATATAGAAGAAAATAAAAAAGAGGTGCCAGAAAAGCCAGTTTCAGACCTTAAAATGCATCTGTTTCTGACTTTCGGGCCACTCTCATAAATCTTTTAATCCCGATTATAGCGATACTCCTCTTCCACAATCCTCCCCGTCCCACTGTCTCTCCGGAACTGTCTGAAGAAGTCCCACAGCAGCTCCGCCATGAGAACCGGCGGCCAGTGGGGATTATTTTCCACCGCAACATAGCGGAACGCGTTAATGCTATCCCGGTTCCAGATATTCAGCGTGTAGTATTTATAACCATAGTGCCAGGCAATCTCCTCTTTATCCCCATAGAATCCCAGGACGTGGTGGAGTTCGTCTTCCGGTGTATTTTGATAGGAAATGCACGTCTTAGCGTCTCTTGGTTCGCAGTTCAGGGTGTCCATGCGCATGTTCAGCCGACGGATCATCCATTCGTGCTTGTCCTCGCCCTCAGGTGGAACCGGCATATCGCTGAATCTTCGGCGGCCGCCGTGAATCCGGGTAGGGTCCTTCGAGTCGTCGCGCCGGTCATCCAGATATGTCTCCCCACTGCATTCTCTCCCCCAGTCCTTTCTCGGCTTCCAGTCATTGACCGGAACGAAGCTGGAGGCCTCGCACACGCCTACCACCTGCATGAGGGGTACCAGGGCGTCCTTTAAGTTCTGTATTTCCTCCGGTGTGTAGGGGACGTTGAAATTATCGTATTCCCTGTAGATATCATTGCCGCAGGGTCCCACTGCCGTCAGCTTCTGCGGAATTCGGAAATAGGTGGAGGTAACCTGGTAACCGCCCTGGGAATAGCCGCAGAGATAGACGCGCTCCCGATCCAGGGGGTATTTCCGGCCGATGAAATCCAGCACGCGCTCAAAATTCTCCCAGTTGGTATTCTGCAAATAGGCCACCATGAATTTATCTCTCCCCGCCAGCTCGGCAAAGCCAAGGGAAAATTCCTCACACTCAATGGAATTGCCGCCGCCGTGGTTATAGAAGACGATCGGATATTTCTTCTTTCTGCCTTCCTCTGTCTCCATTTCCAGAGGTGTCAGGATCACCCAGCGGGCGTAGTAATCATCACCGTCGTACATCTCTTTCTTTAGGCCGCAGGCCCTGTAATACTCCATTGCGGCCTCGCCCATGGCGTCGTGTTCGTATTTAAAACGGAGCTGCATCCGTCTGGCGCATTCTTCCCCGTATGGACTGTCAATCATGCTGTCAATATCCGCGCTGCCGTTATGGGCGGTATGGAAATATTCCAGCACTCTGGCAAACTTCTCCCCTGTCTCCGGATTCGTCTCCGGAGACCAATAATCTCTTCGATTCATCAAACTGCCTCCTCTTTCGCCTGACCGGCTGAATGAATTCTGTTTCGGAACACGAGCACAATAAGCAGTGCCAATGCTACCGGGATGATCATGATTCTCCACATGGCCGCATAGCCGAAACGGCCTGCAAGAGATCCCGCAATCAGCGGTCCCACCAGGTTTCCGAGATCCTGGCCGATGTAGTTGGTGGAGCTGCCGGCTCCCCGCTTTTCCTTTGGTACACATTTCATGCACAGCGTCTGTACCGACGGCTGGCAGGCGCCGTATCCGAACGCCGAGACAAAGGCCGCCAGCAAAAACAACCAGATATTGGTTGCGAAGCTGATCAGTAAAAATGCCAGTGCAAAGAAGAACATGGCGGGAATAAAGATCTTTACCAGACCGTGTTTATCGCCGAATCTGCCGATCACCGGTCTGGTCACCAGGAGCGTCACGGCATAGACTGTGAAGAAGTACCCGATGTTCATGCCGCATCCCCTTTCCTCCGCGTAAATGACGAGGAAGGTTGTGATGTTGTAATAAACCATGCAGAGCAAAAACATCAGCACGGCGGGGAGTATCGCCTCCTTGGCGATAATACTGTCCAGGGAAATACTGTACCGTTTTACGGCTTTGACGTGCTTGTTGCGGATCCGGCTGGCCGCCACCGCCGCCAGGCACATGGTAACCGCGCCGATCATAAACGTGTAATGGTAGCCGATCGTTCTGGACAGCGACAAACCGATGGTGGGCCCTATGGACTGACAGATCACCTGGGCCAGGGAAAAATAGGATATACCGGTTCCCAGACGGTCCGGAGGCAGCGTGTCCGTGGCCAGCGCCAGACAACACGTGGCCGAGAACGCCTGCCCGGCCCCCTGAAGCAGCCTGCTGGCCAGAAGCACCGGGATGGACCCGGAAAAGCTGTATCCGGCATAGGACGCCGCCATGACCAGCATGGCGCATACCAGAATATACCGTTTGTTAAACGTATCAATGGCAGGCGCTGCAAAGATCTTGAAGATCAGCGCCGTGTAAGCAAACGCGCTGGTCACCAGACCCACGATGATGGGCGCGGCTCCCAGATGGTTGGCGTACTTCGCCACCAGGGTATTCATCATCTGCTGCCCCATGAACATCAGCATATTGGCGATAAATACGCTGATAAAGGAGGCGTTCCATATTTTATCAGGGACCTTTTCTTCTGTTTTGCCTGTTTTCAGTGCTAGACTACTGCTCATTTCAAGTCTCCTCCTTCTGCCGGTAACGTTAAAGACCATTGATTTCTCCGGCGCGGCAGCAGGAAACGAAATGGTTTGGCAGCAGTTCCTCCAGATGCTGCGGCTCGTGGCATTTGCCGCACACGTAGGGGCAGCGGGAGGCGAATCTGCAGCCTGGTTTCGGATTGACTGGGGAAGTGATCTCCCCTTTTAAGATGATCCGCTCTCTCTTCGCATGGATATCCACCGACGGAATCGCGGAGAGCAGCGCCTTGGAATACGGGTGCAGCTGCTTTTCAAACAGCTCTTTCGAGGGCGCCGTCTCCACCAGCTGGCCTAAATACATGACGCAGATATCATGGGAAATATGGCGTACGACCGATAAGTCGTGAGTAATAAACATGTAGGTCAGATGGTATTCATCCTGTAAATCCATGAGCAGATTCAGAATCTGCGCCTGAATGGACACATCCAGGGCGGATACCGGCTCGTCGCATACCACAAACTTCGGATTCAGGGCCAGTGCCCGGCCGATTCCCACACGCTGGCGGCGTCCGCCGTCCAATTCATGGGGATATGCATTTCTGAGACGCTCTTCTATTCCCACCAGATCCATGAGCCGGACGGTCTCCGCCTCCAAGGAGCCTCTGTCCGAGAAACGCTTCGACAGAATCAGCGGTTCCTGGATAATGGATTTTACTGTCATACGCGGGTTTAAGGAGGCGTACGGATCCTGGAAAATGATCTGCATTTTCTCTCTGAGCCGCATCAGCTCCTTATCCTTCACCTTTGTCACGTCTTTTCCCTCGAAGTAAATCGAGCCCTCCGTGCTCTGCAGAAGATGGATCATCGTCCGCCCCAGAGTGGATTTGCCGCAGCCGGACTCGCCGACCACGCCCATGGTGCGACCCGGCATAATTTTGAAGGATACATCGTCCACCGCATGTACTTTTCCTTTTGGAGAATCAAAATGTTTTTTTAAATTTCGTGCTTCGATCAACGCTTCCATGTCAATCCTCCTTTTTCTGAACAGCACCGGCTTTTAAACAGCGCGTCAAGTGGCCCGGTTCCAATTCACGCAAGGGAACCGTATGTTTTCTGCATTCTTCCGTGGCATGGGGGCATCTTGGGTGAAACGAACAGCCTTCGGGCAGATGGACGGGATCCGGCGGCAGGCCCTCGATGGGATTCAGCCTGCGGACTTCCTTGCTCAAATCCGGCAGCGCGCCAAAAAGCCCCTGCGTATAAGGATGGGAAGGATTGTCGTAAACGGCTTCCTTCGATCCGTACTCAATGATCTCTCCCGCATAGACCACCGCTACGTCGTCCGCCACGTCGGCGACGACTCCCAGGTCGTGGGTGATCATGATCATGGCCGTATTCATCTTGTCTCTCAGCGCCTTGATCATCTCCAGCACCTGGGCCTGAATCGTCACATCCAGAGCCGTGGTCGGCTCGTCCGCCAGCAGCAGATCAGGGCTGCAGGCCAGCGCCATGGCTATGACCACCCGCTGCTTCATTCCGCCTGAAAACTGGTGCGGGTAATCGTTTACGCGGTCATCCGAGATGCCTACCATGTTCAGCATATCGCAGGCACGGTTTAAGGCTTCCGCCCGGCTTATCTTCTGATGCTGCCGGATTCCCTCGGCGATCTGCTCTCCCACCCGTTTGACCGGGTTAAGCGCTGTCATAGGGTCCTGAAAGATCATGGATATCTTATTTCCCCTGACCTTCCGCATCTCGTCCTCTTTCAGCTGCAGCAAATCCACGCCGTCTAAATACACGCTTCCGGACGGCACTCTGGCAGGCGGATCGGGAAGGACGCGCAAAATTGCCTTTGCGATGGAAGTCTTGCCGGCTCCCGTCTCTCCAACCAGCGCCAGCGTCTTTCCCCTTTCCAGATGAAAGGAGACGCTGCTCACCGCATGTACGACTTCTCCCTCCATCGTATATTCCACGACCAGATCCTTTACCGACAGGAAGGAATCTGTTTCGATCTTTTCATTTTTCATATAAACACCTCTTTGTTATGAGTTACTTATTCAGCTTCGGATCAAGCGCATCACGGACCGCGTCCCCGATCAGGTTAAACGACATGACGACAATCATGATAAATACACCGGGACAGATCATCAGATACGGGTACTGCCGCACATAGGATCTGGCGTCGGACAGCATGGCTCCCCACTCCGGAAGCGGCGGCTGAACGCCGAGACCGATATAGCTTAATGTCGCCGAGACGATCAGGCCGCCGGCGATTGCCAGGGTGCAGTGGACGATGAACGGCGTGATCGCATTGGGGATTACGTGCCGGAAGATGATTCTCGCATTTCTGCAGTTGATGGACTCCGCCGCCTCTATGTATTCCAGTCCGCGGATGGCCAGGATGTTGGCGCGGATCGTCCGGGCAAAATTAGGGATACCTGCAATTCCTACCGCCAAAACCGTCTTAAAGAACCCGGCTCCCAGAACGGAGGACACGCAGATGGCCATGAGCACCTGGGGAATGGAGTGGAATATATCCAGGAAACGCATGATTAAGTTATCCACCTTTCCTCCGAAGAACCCGGCGATGGAGCCCAGGATCAGTCCGCCGGTTCCCGAGATGGCCACGGAGACGATACCGACCGAAAGGGAGAAGCGTCCGCCGTATAAGATTCTCGAAAGCATGTCTCTGCCCATGGAATCCGTTCCCAGCCAGTGATCCCTCGAAGGCGGGGCAAAGGCATTCTGCAGATTCATTTCCGCGTAGTTATAGCGGCAGATATAGGGGGGCCAGAATGGCCAGGACCGCCAGGATAATCAGAATGGACAGACCGAACATGGCTTCTTTCCGCTTTACCATTCTTCTCAAAAAGATCGAAAACATGGATTCACTCTTTATTTTTCCCATTCTTTGTACTCCTCTGCTTATTCTCATACTGGGCTTTGATTCTGGGGTCGACATAGGCGTAGATGACATCCACGATCAGCATGACCACACTGAAGGTGATCGCCGAGAAGATGACAGATCCCTGTACCGCCCCGTAATCGCGGTAATTGATTGCCTGTACCATATAGGTGCCGATTCCGGGAATTGTAAATACGTTTTCAATGACGATAGCACCTCCTAAAAGTCCGGAGAACTGTGTGCCTGCGTAGGTGATAATCGGAATCATGGAGTTCGGAAGAATATGTCCCATGAGGACCTTCTTCTCACTTACTCCCTTGGCCCTCGCCGTCGTTACATAATCCGCCCGGATGCACTCCAGCACGCTGGACCGCGTCTGTCTGGCGAATCCGGCGATTCCGCCGAAGGAGTTGGCGATGGCCGGAAGGATATAGAATTTCAGTCCTCCGATTCCATAAGAGGGGAGCAGCCCCAGCTTCATGGAAAATAAAAGCACCAGCAGAATCGCCAGCCAGAAGGAGGGCATGGATACGCCAAACATGGCGACGATCATGGAAGCACGATCGGAAACCGTATTCTGGTGGGTTGCCGCGATAACCCCAAGCGGCACCCCCACACAGATGGAAATCAGCATACTGGCCACGGCCAGCGTAAATGTCCTGGGAAAGCGTGTCAGCATATCGGCTGTCACGCTGGTTCCGTACTGAAAGGACGTTCCCAGGTCAAAGCGTAAAAATACTCCGCTGGCGTAATTCCAGAACCGGTGGAGATACGAGCCGTTTAAGCCCAGCATCTCCCTCGCCTGTTCAATCTCCGCCTGTGTTGCACTGGATCCAAGCATGATGGCCACCGGATCGCCTGGAATGAAGAACATAATCGTAAAGATCAGGAAGGTCACGCCCACAATAACCGGAATCAGCCACAAAATTCTTTTTGCAATATATTTACCCATAGAATAGACCTCACTTAAAATTCGTATAGTCGCACGCCGGTCCTACCAGCTGTCCCCACGGGTGATTGACGAGACCGATGGTGTCGCGTCCTACGGAGAAGGTATAGGACTGATAGAGTCCGTATGCGTATGCGTTGTCACGGACGTAATCATGGAGCGCCTCTACCGTCTCATCACCGTGCGTGCTGATTTCATGGGCCGCTTCCACCAGCCCCTGCAGTGTTTCATCCTTTACGAAGCACTTCGGAGCTTTCCCATCCGCGCCCGCGTCAAAGATTCCGTCGTAAATACTCGTTACGTAGCACTCGGTTCCCTGAATGAACACGTATAAATCCCACTGGGCCGGGTCGTACTGATACGTTGCAAGCAGAGAGTTGTCATAGGCATTGATCTCTACGTCCAGTCCTGCTGCGATTAACTGGCTCTGGATCACCACCGCGGTATCCTTGTACTGCTGGTCGATCAGAAGACGGATATGAAGGGGTGCTCCCGTCGCCGGATCGACTCCTCCCGGATATCCTGCTTCTTCAAGCATGGCTTTCGCCTTTTCCAGATCGAAATCATAGTAATCTTCCTCATTCCATTCCGGGTTGTAATCGCCGCAGAGCTTATCGCCTAAATCCTTGATCGCCTCTCCGTTTCCTCTTAAGCCTCCAGCGATGATATCTTCCTGGTTGATAGCGTAGCAGATGGCCTGGCGCAGCGCCAGATTGCCGTCGAACATCTGGCCTTCATCCATGTTAAATACAAGGAGCATGGGGGCCGAGGATAAGACCTTGTTTACACTATAGCCCTCGGTGGGTGTGCCGTCCTGGTTCATGAAGTAACCGATCTCTGCATTATTGCAGACAGTAACGATGTCATCCTCTCCCATCTGGAGGGCGATGGTCGCCTGGCTGGCCTCTGTGACAATGTTGTAGACAAACTTGTCCACTCCCTGGTCATATGCATTGGCTGCATAGCTTCTTAAGCTCTTCTCCGTCTGCCAGTAATCCGGATTTTTCTCCAGCACGTAATAGGAACCGGAAACGCATTCTGTCACCTGGTAGGCTCCTGAGGTAATCGGCTTCGTGGAAAACTGTTCTTTATGTTCCTCGTACGTCTTCTGGCTCACGATACAGCACTGGGCCAGCATATATTCAAAAGCGCCCACGGTAGTTGTCTTTAGCTTGACCTCCAGATGATTATCGTCGATCACAGAGGCCGATTCCATGTAGTTTGTAAATCTCGTGAAGTTGCCCGATTCGGAAATGCTGTTTAAACAGAACACCACGTCACTCGCTTGAATCGGATTCCCCAGCGCGTCGTGTATGTAGTCGTAAAGCTCGATCTCGAAGGTCACATCATCCTTCTGCTCAATGTTCTTTGCCAAAACCCACTGCATCTGATCCCAGCTGGTTCCGAAATCTTTAAATATGGCGATGTTGTCATAAACTGCATACCGCAGAAAATTTCGTCCCTGTGTGGGCGGTGCAAACGGGTCCAGGTCCCCCATTGTAGTTGTCATTGCAATGTTGACGGTTTTAGATCCATCCGCCGAAGCTTCCTTTCCCGCCGGTGCCTTTGCCGCCGCTGCTTCACCGCTTCCCCCATTGCTTCCGCATGCTGTCAGACTGCCCAGCATGGTCACCGCCATAGCCACTGCCAATACTTTTTTCAGCTTCATATACCTTCCTCCTTGTTCTGATCACGATTGTGACCGCCTGTGTTTGGCTTCTTTGATGTACAAGATACATTTAAAATACAAATTCATATCTAATTCATCTTACACAAGATTACCATATTGTCACTATTTTTCAATGGTATTTTTTCACAATTTTGCCGATTTATTTTTATGAATTTTGCTATTTCATCGATTTCATCGCGCTTTTCCCTCATTTTTTCTTGTATTTGTATTTATTTTGTGATATGTATAGAGTTATAAAAGGTATTTAAATCATATCTTTTATTTTCTTGTAATCCATCTCTTTTTATTTTATGGAGGTATTTTCGATGATACAGAGTAAGAACAAATTAAGATATATGGAAATTTACAGTGATATAAAAGAAAGGATTGCGTCCGAAAACTATGGTGCAGGCAGTCTTCTTCCCACCGAGGATGAACTCACACGGCTGTATTCGGCAAGCCGCACCACTATAAGAAGAGCGATTGCCCTCCTGCAGGAGGAGGGGCTGGTAAAATCCGTACAGGGAAAGGGGACGGAGGTGATCAGTCCCAAGAAATGGTCGCGGCCTTATCCCTTCCAGGAATTCAGAAATTTTAATCACATAACCGATTTTCGGGGAACTCCGCTGGTGGAGGGGGAGATCATCACTCAGGAAGCCCTCGTCGATGTGGTACCTGCGGAAATAAAGATCGCCGGGGTCCTCTCCGTAGCCGTCGGCTCCGAAGTCTACAGGATTCAGCGTATGAAAAGCTTAAATGATATGGTATTTGCCTACGTCACCAGCTATGTGCCGTGCCCTCTGGCCCCGGGCCTGGAGCAGCACAGCGGGAAATTCTTCATTCTGTACCGCTGTCTGCAGGAAAATTACGGACTCACTGTTACAAAGGTGGAGGAAACGATATCCTCGGCCGGTTCCGGTTTTCTGGAATCGCGTCTGCTGGGAGTCGCTCCCGGCTATCCGCTCCTTACGTTTCAGCGGACCGCCTACTGGGAAGGCGGGATTATGGAGTATTCCGAGTCCAGCTTCCGGCCGGACGTCTATCGAATCGCGTTGACCATGGAGGGACCCTTTGAATGGACAAGCGCAGATCAGCTTTCTTAGAGCGGGGCTGAAATTCACCTCTTGAGAGCGCTGCAAAGGTATTCAAAACATACCTTTTATTACCGTAATCTATTGACTTTCCCTGGTACGTCTTTTATAATGGCCTGATGGACAGTTTTTTTGTTTGGTAAAAAACCACAGACAGGAGGCAATGATCTTGGATAAAAACGCACCAAAATATGTATCGGTTTACAATGCGATCAAGGCAGATATCTTGTCGTCAAAATATCCGACGGATTCCTTTCTTCCCCCGGAAAATGAACTGATGGAGATCTACGGCGTCAGCCGGACCACCATACGGAACGCCGTCAACCTGCTCAGGGACGAGCATATCGTGGAAGTTCATCAGGGGAGAGGAACAAAGGTACTCCAGGCCGCAAAATCCATCACACCCTATAAGTTTCTCAGCGTAAAAAACCAGGCCTCCGTGACCACACAGTTCCGTCTGGAAGGCGACTGTTCCGTCAGTGCACAGGGAGCCGTGATCGACATGATTCCGGCCGAACTGAAAGTGGCCAGGGCCTTAAACATCGAGAACGGCAGCGACGTGTACCGCCTCCAGCGCGTCAAGATGGTGAACGATACGATTTTCGCCTATGTGGTCAGCTACGTGCTGCCGGAGATCGCGCCCGGCCTGGAGCAGCACAACGGGGAAATCTACTTTTTATACCGGTTTCTGAAGGAAAATTATGATATCAATTTTGAAAACGGCAAAGACATCATCTCCGCCGGAATCGCCGGCTTCATGGAGTCTCGGCTGCTGAACGTCAACCCTGGAGCCCCTCTCCTGATCTTTAACAGAACGACGTACCAGCGCGGCATACCGTTCGAATACTCGGAAAGCATCAACCGCGGCGATCTTCTGGAGCTGGTGGTAGACAGCTTTGCGTCTTCGCCGAATTCTTATTATTAGAGTACTTCCCCTTCATTCGCAGTCTCCACCAGCAGTTCTTCTGCCGGCAGCTCCTCGATGAATTCAGCGAAAAAGACCGCCTGGGGCCAGTTGAGTCCCGCCTGGACGTGTTTCCCCTTTTGCCTTGCGGCCTCCTCCATCAGATTTAAGAGTTCCGTCACCGTGTCCCGTGTCAGATAACCGCCTCTCCAGTGGAAAGTAAGCGGCTTTCCTTTTTTGACCGCCTGTGCGGCGCGTTTGGCCACATCCTCCGTCTTTGTGAAGGAAAGCTTCTTTTCCCTGTAATAGAAATGGTCTCCGTCGCCGCATGGCGGCGCCTGACAGAGCACCGGCTCGTGGTCGCGGAACAGCTGCTTATCCCCCAGGTTAAAGTAGTCGTAGCGGATGGTCTCTCCACGGCCCAGGCTGTTGTCAAAGGTGGCATCCAGATGGTAATACCGGCCGCCGATTTTCACGATATTCCAGGCGTGGCGGTATTTTATGCCCTTTTCCGGATTGGCTTCGGATATGGCAATCATACACCAGATTCCCAGGGCGTCGCAGAGAATCTTCACCGTCTTGGCGATCCCCTCGCAGACGCCTACGCCCTGGCCCAGGGGGCCGATGATCTCATGGGAATACGGCTTCTTAAGCTTGTCGTAGCGGACGCTGATACAGATAAAATCATGAATATACCGTTCCTTCTCCCACTCTGTCATGGATTCGGCCGGGCGAACCAGCTTGGCCGTTCTGGCGCTCATCGCCTTCTGATGTTCTTTCACCTTTCCCTTGTCAAATAAGTATTCCGGTATCATCTCCACGCTGCCTGAATTCTGGTAAAAACGGTAGTGGAATCCGGTACCGTAAAACAGTTCGGGGCAGTCCAGGCGGAGCTTGAAAAAGATATCCGCCAGTTCCCGGTTTTCCAGCCGCGGAACAGCAAAGGACGGAGCGAGCGCCGTCAGACCGGTTTTCATGGCGTGATACGCGCTCTGCTCTGTCTTGTTCATCTGGCTGTAATAGTATGGTTCCATGGTCTTTCGCTCTCCTGCCTAATCGTTATCGTCCTTTGCCTCTTCCATGAGGCGCATACCCGCCGTGCTCGTCACGGGGAGCGAGAACGCTACGGCCCGTGCCTTGCTTGCCGGACCGGCTTTTTCCATGATGTTTTTCATAACAAGGTTCTTCATGCCGCTCTTTACGACGATGAACACCATCTCCTTTTCCGCCACGAGGGAGACTCCGAGATACTTCTCAGCACGCTCCAGACCCGTGCCTCTGGCGTGGATCACGGTTCCTCCGACTTCTTCCACCTCCCGGGCGGCGTCCATAACCATGTTGGTATATCCCTGGTTGGCAATCACAATCAGGAGTTCGTATTTCGTGTCTTTCAATGAGCTTTCCTCCCCTTTTTCAAAATTCTGATTCTCCGTCAGGAACAGCAGGGGCTTCTTGCCGCCTATGCTGCTGAGCGGAATAATAAAGGCTATGCCCGTGCCGGGAACGTCAATTTTCAAATGCTTCTGTAGATCTGATTTTATTTCTTTCCATACGGAGCCCGTCACCACAGACAGCATGACAGCCTTCTCCGTCTCCTCCAGCCCTAAATAGTCCAGGGTATCGCTGACCGCGGTCCCGTTACCCACGGTTATAAAGGCGACATCCGCCCCGTGATGGCCGTACAGAGTATGAAACTTTTTTACCGCGGTTCTTTCCGTGATTGTAACCATTAAATACAGTTCGCTCATACTGCAGTCCTTTCTTTCGGAATCTTATCTGTAATGCTATATTGCAGCTATGCTGGCATTAAAGCTCGATGATCGCATCATCGTCAAGCTGGTCGAAGTCCAATGCCGGCTCGGAAAACACCTGGTCTTTCGGTGCGGATCTCTGCTGCATCTGATAGATCATGCCCAGAATCTGTATGGTGATCAGCGGAGTCATGGCAACCATGGCGACCACGCCAAAGGCGTCAGTGACAATGTTTCCGCCCACCGAGGTACAGGCTCCCTGCGCAAACGGCAGCAGAAATGTAGCGGTCATCGGGCCGGAAGCCACCCCGCCGGAGTCAAAGGCGATGGCCGTAAAGATCTTCGGTACAAAGAAGGAAAGTCCCAGCGCAATCGCATATCCCGGTATGATGAACCACAGGATGGAGATTCCCGTCAGCACCCGCAGCATGGCGATTCCGATGGATACGGCCACGCCGATGGAAAGGCTGATACTCATGGCTCTGGCTGGAATGGCGCCGTCCGTGATCTCTTCCACCTGTTTGTTCAATACGTAAACAGCCGGTTCCGCCTTGACGATAAAGAATCCGATCAGCATGCCGATCAGAACAATAATCCAGTTGTAATCCAGGGAGGCGATCACCTGTCCAAGGTAATTACCGGCCGGCATAAAGCCCACATTGGCGCCTGTCAGAAACAGCACGAGGCCGATATACGTATAGACGAGGCCGACAATAATTTTTCTTAAATTTCTCTTTGAAAGTTTTAGAACTGCGATCTGGAAAATACCGAAAAACAGGATTATGGGAAAAAGCGATACGGCAATTTCTCTAATATAGGTAGGAAGTCCGACGCGGAACAGCTCCCATAGTTCTACGGAATTGCTGATCTCCGGAAGGACTGGCGGAATGTAGGCGCTTTCATTGGGCCTGTAAATCATCCCGAGGATAAGTACTGCAAGAATCGGGCCTATGGAACAGAGTGCCACCAGGCCAAAGCTGTCGTCCGACGCATGCCGGTCATTACGTATGGCGGAAATACCGATACCAAAAGCCATGATAAACGGAACCGTCATGGGGCCCGTCGTCACGCCGCCGGAATCGAAGGCCACTGCCAAAAAGCTCTGCGGAACAAACAGTGTAAGAACAAATGCCAGAATGTAAAATACAATCAGCATGTGAGGCAGCGCAATGCTAAACAGCATACGCAGAAGTGCAATGACGAGAAATACACCGACGCCCAGCGCGACCGACAGGATCAGAGTCCGGTTCGGTATGGACGGCACCTGTTCCGCCAGCACCTGAAGATCCGGTTCCGAAATCGTGATGATGAATCCCAGTACGAAACCCAGTATAACGATGATGCTCAGTTTTTTACTCCTTGTAATGGCCGTACCCAGCCTTTCGCCCATGGGGGTCATACTGATCTCCGCCCCAAGCGTGAAGAACATGGTGCCTACGACGATCATGGCCGCGCCCATCAGAAAACACAGTAAAATACTGGAGGAAATGGGAGCGATCGTAAAGCACAGAATCATAACGATTCCGATGATCGGGAGTACGGAATTAAGCGCTTCCGTCAGTTTCTCTCTCAATTTCAGCAGGGAATTTTTCAATAGAACAACCTCATTCCTTTCTGTAATAAATTTTGTGCTTCCAGTATAACATAAAAATGCTCTGGCCGTAACCCCTTTTGGCCAGAGCATTTTTTCTTGAGTGATCCCCGCAAATATTCCGCTTGGAAAAGTATTTCATTTACTTCTCATTTCATTTTTCCAAATGAATCAATAAATCATCCAGCATAGCCTCAAAAAAATCCGTCGTGGGCTGCTCGTTCTTATCTTTAATATCAATTAATTCCAAGAGGTCTTTATCAGACAGGCAAAGTATCAGCTTTCCGGTTTCACGCAGGCTGCCTCGAGCTGCCGCGAACGCATTATCATCTGCACCCATTCTGGAAATGATGACTGCAACCCTGCGCAGAGCTTTTTCGTACAAATACTTCTCGGTTGTATATATTTCCTTTTGTGTGATTTCCTGGCTGTAATTTTTAAACTCAAAAACAATATATTTTGTGCCAAAATATCTTTGGATTGTATCAAAAAAGTCCTGATTGGCACCGTTTTTTATTTTGCAGCACAGGTCGAACCGGTACATGCCGTTATTTGCAGTCTCCTGCATATTCCACAGTGTCAGATAGTCCCCAAGTACATATTTTAATATGTCTATACAAAGTGTTTGATAGTCCTGATAATGCTCCCGTCCGGGTTTTAACCGCTCCAGTCTTTCAACCCAACTGCAATTCTCTAACGCTTCCTTATGCTCGCTAAAAATAAGCGGGATTGGCTTTTCCGGCTCTAATTTATCAGTTGTGTAATTTAGCAGAGCAATAAATTCGTTCTTGATTTCCTGAAACTCATCAAACAGCCAGAGAAGATTCCTGACATCCCAAACAAAAATGCTGTAATTCTTATGACAGGTTTCCTTTATTTCATCCGATACGGTATTTCCTACCACAAGGATAACATGGTCTTTTTCTCCCCGTTCAACTGTCTTCAGCTTTTCACATTCGCGGTATAAATTAAGTTTAATTGAAAAATTACTGTTATAAAATTTTAATACAAAATACGTTTTAGATTCTTCACCCCGATAGATAAAATCTACGTGGGTTGAAATATCCTTTTGAAACCTCTCCTCATTTTCACTTTTCTGCTGTAGATAACTGCCGAATAATCCCTCAAACTGCAGCCCGTTCATTGCCTGTATTTTTTTCAGCGGTGTTTTTTCCAGGCTATTTGATATGGACTTGGCTATCTGCTCTACTACATATATGTTAGGGGAATAGACCAGTGCCCGATAGAGCCATTCCTTATTTTTCAATGTAAAATCAAAGTGATCCGGAAAGCCTTTCAGCCTCGCAATTTCCCTGTGAGTAATCTTTCGCACTTCACCGTCTGTATAAATAAGGGGAATCTTCATCAGATTACAGTCCACAAGCTTTTTTACTACATATTTATCCCTTCTCCAGCATAAAATGGTATCTTCTGTCCCTACTTTTTCAATCTGCCCAAGGTTTATCCTATAATACCAATCATCCACTCTTCCAGACTCCAAAAAGTCTCTCACATCAATCATAGTATCCTGTATACACTCTGGAAATTGAACCCCATATTCCGATATACCGCGAATCCCGATCATATAAAAAAATTCTTCTGTTACCGGAAAACCTATCATTTCCCTGCTATTTGCATTCTTATACCTCCAAGTATACTCCAGTTTGTCTATCATTTTCAAGAACTCTGAAAAAATTGGGGTTTTATATAACAGCTTTTTCATCACCAAACAAACAGCCTTGGGTTTCTTGCTTTGTATAATGTTAAAAACCTTTAACAGTTCTTCTCCATCATTCTTATCTTTAAAACCAGCTCTCTTTGCAAATGTGAACGGCATACCTCTGCAAATATCTACAACAATTACATCTGCGTCCGGCAAACTTTCCGGTACCAGTTCCAACAAGGCAGCTTCACTCAGATTATCATTTCGATTAATATTATAAATTTCAACTGCCTTTTTATCCTTTTCATAAGCAGCAGTCACTTGAAACCCCGCTCGTTCAAACCCCATCGATAATGCACCTATTCCTGCGTTTAATATTACAACACTATTTCTCATCATTTGTTCGTTCTCCTATTTTCTGTTGAAAATATTTTATTGATCAGACGATCGATCTACTGAATCCAGGGTTATGTCAAATGAACGGCATCTTTTCAATGATTTATTTTGCATCTTTTGACTTTTACTCTCTATAACTAAGTCCACTGACTCTTTAGCTCCAGTTTACCACAATCTTCCATTTTCAACAAGTTTATGGGGAATCCCCGACAGTGTAAATATATCTTCGGAATCAATAGGGTAGAGTTCACCAATAATTCATTTGTGTTATCGCATAATTCTACAACTAAAAACAGCAGGCAATCACCTGCTGTCTTCAATCCCAGTCTGTCTGTTTCCCCTGGCAAAAGAAACATTGACCAGGCCCCTGTTCCCACTCTCTTCCTTCAGGGACACCGCATCTTCTGGTCTTCCGCAAATTTTCATATATCCTCAATAATACCCCACATACCATAACCACGGATTTTCTTCTGTCTCGGTGAGTTCCGTTCCTTGCTTTTCCATATATTCCGTTATATGAAAAATATACTCAGGAAGGACATATTGATAAATAATCTCCTCAGACAGACGTCCAACATCATTCTCACCCGGAAAACACATAAGATCCATCGTAAGCTCATCAACTGCTGCAAACAATTCATCAGGAACGTGGCATAAGTAATATTGATGATTGTCAATGTATATCTGAAGCGTCCTGCTCTTCCGGGCTATCTCTGCTAAACATTTTATGACACAGATTCTCCGGAAGCACTCCAGCTTGCCAACCGTATATGAAATCGAACGAAGGACTTTATTGCTGCAAAAAAATACAACATTTCGTTTGATCCTTTCTATATCGCAGTTTATCCGTTTGATTCGTTTCCTGAATTGAACGAGCACTGCCATATCACTTTTCTCTAATCCGGTTACTTCCGCTTTCTTTTCCAGGATATCAACTGCCTTTTCATACTCCTCTTTTCCTTTAAAATCCACCTGAAGATCATCAATCGATAACTCCTCCTTTTCCTCTAATTTGAGATACAAAAGCAGCAATTCCGTATCACTGCCAACCAGCTTATTGTCTTCATCTATAACAAGATCAAATCTGTGCTTTAAAACAGGAGACGTTTTCTCTTCAGCCTTACTGAAATGTTTCTCACATTCGAGCTCCAGGGATTCCTTCGTAACCGTTCTTCTGTTAGCAGATAAATCCATCGCCATCGTTATGAAATGACTCCACACCTGCTCCGCATCTGCATAATTCTGTGCACTCAGAAGCGTTTTAATCGCTTTTTCATGCCCCTGATTCTTTTCCACATCCAGTATTTCGACGTAGACTTTCTTTAAGAATATCAGCAGCTGGTCTTTCTCCAAATTCTTATGAGTCCGATCCATATAAATCGCCTCAATGATTTCAGTGAGATTTTTATATGTACTTTTTTCTGCTTTATTCATGGTATCAATAATGCTTAGTGAATTTGATGTTCTGATACTATCCAGCAGCCTTCTGGTGGTTTCGCGGATATGTCTGGAAGCATTATAACCCGTAATCAGGGTATATGCAGTAATATTATGGTCCTCCTTGATAAACTGCTCGACAAATTGTTTACACACACCGTAAAACTCACTGACCGGTTTTACGCTGAAATCGATTGTTCGCTTTACCTGAGAACATATTTTGCTGCCATTTTTCATTTTTATCACAATATCATCGGTCGGTTCATTTGCCTGACAACAAATCTCGGTTATCACATGATCTCCCGCTGCGCTCAAAAGATCATCCGCCCTCTTACCCAACAGCATATATGCCATAAAACAGGCACATACCCTATTCTGAAAATCTATCCCTGCTTCATTTGCCTTTAATCCCAATAAGATCCTCCTCTCTATTCCCATCATCGCCAACTGACTCTTATTATAGCTTACATTGCAAAAAGCAGCATCAAAAATTTAAATTTTGACACTGCTTTTAGCAAACACTGTTTTACGCTTCCTCCGCTCCCCACGCAAACTGGGAATTGTAAAGCTGGCTGTAGAAACCGTTCTGCGCCATCAGGCTCTCATGGTTCCCCATTTCCGCAATATCCCCATCCCTGAGAACGAGAATTAAATCTGCGTTTTTAATGGTGGACAGACGGTGGGCGATGACGAAACTGGTCCTTCCTTTCAGTACCTTGTTCATGGCGCTCTGCAGCATCTTCTCCAGACGGGTATCTACCGAGGAGGTAGCCTCATCTAGAATCATGATCTGCGGATTCTTTAAAATAGCCCTGGCAATTGTCAGGAGCTGCTTCTCTCCCTGGGAGATATTGCTTCCCTCCTCGTTGATCACCATGTTATAGCCCTGGGGCAGCGTACGGATAAAGTGATGGACATTGGCCATCTTGGCCGCATCGATTACCTCATCCTTTCTGGCCGACAGATTGCCGTATCGGATATTGTCAAAAATCGTTCCGGAGAACAGCCAGGTATCCTGCAGCACCATACCGAACATGGACCGTAAGTCCTCCCGGTTCATATCGCGGATATCCACACCGTCAACGAGTATCCGTCCGCCGTTTACATCATAGAAGCGAAGCAGCAGATTGATAAGCGTAGTCTTTCCCGCTCCGGTTGGTCCTACGATGGCAACCATCTGACCGCTCTTAACCGTGACGTTAAAGTCCCGGATTACCGGTGTGTCCCCATAAGAAAAGCTGACATGCTCAAAAGTAACCTCGCCCTTTGCCGGTCCCGGAAGGAGTCCCGCCGGAGCGCTTTCCGTCTCCTCCGGTTCATCGAGAATCTCAAAAATACGTTTCATGCCTGCAAATGCCGCCTGAATCTGGGCAGACAGCTGGGATACCTGGGTCAGCGGGTCGTTGACCTGCCAGATATAACGGATAAATGCCTGTAAGTTACCCACTGACAGCGTGCCGGCCAGGATGGCAAAGCAGCCGATCACCGCAATAACACCGATACTTAAATACGTCGTCAGGGAAATAAGGGGACTCATGAGCGAAGAGAGAAACTGCGCCTTAAAAGCGTGTTTCTGCAGGCTGTCATTAACCGCCTCGAACTGTTCTCTGGACTGTTCCTGCTGTCCGAACAGCAATATTTCATTGTAACCGGTATACAGCTCCGTAATCGCTCCGTTCATATCACCGAGGGAGTCCTGCTGAGCCTTAAACTGGCTCTGGCTGATCCGCACAATACCGCGGGTGATAAGGGCCCCCACCGGGATGATCAAAAAAGCGATGCAGGCCATCAGCTTGTTGATGGAAAACATCATCCACAGGGCCAGAATCAGGGTAAGGATTCCGCTGATCACCTGGGAAAAGCTCTGCTGGAGCGCGTTGGATACCGCCTCCACGTCGTTGGTGACACGGCTCAGTACGTCGCCGAAGCTGTTAGTGTCAAAATACCGGACAGGCAGGCGGCGGATCTTGTTCTGAACCTCGTTCCGCAAATCGTGCATGGCGTTCTGTATCGAGTTGGTCAGGCAGAACGAGCCTACGATCTGGGAAACCGTCTTCGCAAGATAAATAGCCAGAAGCACCAGCAATATATTGCGAATCACTTCAAAATGAATGCGGGCGCCCTCTGCGCCGGAGGCCATATCCGCCAGGTCCGCGGCCAGTCTGCTGGTAATCATTCCTTCAATCCGCGGAGCGGCTGTAATCGCTCCAATACTGATAACAATCATAAAAACAGATACAAATAACTGTAAAGCATAAGGCGCCAGAAAGGGTTTCAGTTTTCCCAGCATCCTTCCGATTTCTTTGATTTTTTTATGCATGGGATAATTCCTCCTCACTTAACTGGGATAATGCAATCTCACGGTAAATGCGGCAGTTCTCCAGCAGTTCCTTATGGGTTCCTGTCCCCACGATACTGCCCTCGTTCAATACGATGATCTGGTCGGCCTCCATGATGCTGGAAATACGCTGAGCCACCACCATGACGATAGCGTTACCCGTCTCCTTTTTCAGCATATGGCGAAGCTTCGCATCCGTCTTAAAATCCAGGGCGGAAAAGGAATCGTCAAACACATAGACATCCGGCCTTCGAATCAGTGCCCTTGCGATGGACAGACGCTGGCGCTGGCCGCCGGAAACATTGGTTGCGCTCTCCGTGATATGTTCCTCAAACCCGCCTTTTTCCATGATAAAATCGTACGCCTGCGCGGTCTTTGCCGCCTGGACCAGTTCCTCCATCGTGGCGTCCTTCTTACCAAAACGCAGATTATCCGCAATGGTTCCGGAAAACAACATGGCTTTCTGGGGGATAAAACCGATGGCGCGCCGCAGGCTCTCCAAATCATACGTCCGGATATCCTTCCCGTTCATCAGAACACGACCCGCACTGACATCGTAAGCCCTGGGAATTAAGTTAATCAGCGTACTCTTTCCTGACCCGGTACTTCCGATAAAGGCGATCGTCTCTCCCCGCTTCACCGAAAATGACACATCCTTAAGCACCGCTTCCTCTCCATCCGGATAAACGAAATCCACATGGTCAAAAACGATATCATTGATGTGGTCTAACGGCTGCACATTGGTTTCAGGATTTTTAATCGACGGCTCTGCATCAAATATTTTCTGAATACGTCCGGCGCTGACCGCTGCCTTCGGGTACATCATAAAGACCAGGCAGAACAGCATAATGGAGAACATCACATGGAATAAGTAGTCCATAAACGCCACCAGCTCACCGATCTGCAGAGTTCCCTCGCTGAGCATAATGCTGGCAATCCAGTAGATTACCATACCAGCTAAGTTCATAAGAAGGAAGAAGACCGGCTGAGTCACAGACATCAGCTTAAACAGTTTCTTCGAGTTCCCCATATAGCTTGAATTGGCGCCATCGAAGCGCTTCTTCTCATACTCGTCGTTGGTAAATGCACGGATTACCCGGATACCGCTTAAGTTTTCCTTGGAAATCCGGTTGATGTCTTCCAGGGAGGACTGCTGGCTCTCACTGATCGGCTCCGAAATCCTTGCCACCAGAATCACTCCGCCTACAATCAGCGGAATCGTCGCCAGAATAACGACAGACAGGCTTAAAGAAGCCCGTAAAACCAGGAAGATGCTTCCGATCATCATCACCGGCGTCATGAGCGCGGTTCTAAGAAGAATATTCATAAACATCTGAATCTGAAATGCATCGTTACCCGTCCTGGTAATCAGGGATGCGATACCGAATTCGTGGAACTCACTGTGTGAGAATTCCTGAGTTTTCTTGAAAATATCATTTCGGATATCTCTGGTGACAGAGGTCGAAAGATAGGCACAGCAGTATCCCAGCAAAACCGTACCGGCAACTCCGGCAAACGAAATAGCGGCTATCACCAGTCCCATCTTCCATATGTAGGCCGGATCCCCGCGGTTTACTCCGTTATCGATCATCTGTGCCACGATTGTCGGAATACCCAGCTCCACAAGCGCAAAGCCCAGTACGGAGACTACATTGAGCAGAAACATTTTCTTGTAGTTTTTTAAGTAGTGGATAATTAATTTCATATAAAGCCCGTTTCCTCCTGATGAAAATATCTTAACGATTTACTCGCATCTCCCTAGCATAAACTATAAGGTAACCCTACAGTCAAGTAAAATTTTAGCAGACAATCAAAATGGTGGTAAAATGTAATATCAGTTTTCGTACAGGGAAGCTATATCATGTATTCTTCGCTTCATTTCCATACGGATATGCAGCGGCTCCAGGCATTCGCATTTATCCCCAAAGCTGAGAAGAATATCGTAGTGGTACTCGTTCTCTATGAAAGGAAAACTGACAAGGTAATGATCATCACCGTCCGGCGAGAAATCTTCATAAGAGCAATAATCAAGCACCCGGTCCATCACCGATTGATGAATACGGATTTTGATTTTTGTCTGCATCGTTTCCACCATTTCCGCAAAGTCTAAATCCGGTTTTTGATATTCCCGCGGTACAAAAGCTTCCTCCTGCATTTGCAGGTCTGCCATACGGGACAGTCTGAACAGGCGGAAATCATTTCTTTTTTGGCAATACCCTTGTAAATACCAATGGCTGCTTTTCAATACAAGCTGATACGGCTCGACTGTTCGTGCGGTTTTATTTCCATGGTGGGCTGTATATTCAAACGAAAGCAGCCTGTTTTCCTGCAAAGCTGATTTGATAATTTCTATATATGGCTGTATGCTGTTGTTGCCTGTCCACGGACTTAAATCGATACATATTTGATTTACCTTTAATTCGATGTCTTTTGCTCTGTCAGCCGGGATAAAGCTCCTGACTTTCGCAAGAGCGTGTACCAGCTCGTCTCCCTGCACGATACTGGAAAGACTGGACAGCCCCATCAGGAGAGTGGAAAGGTCGTCAGCAGAAAAGACCTTTTTATCCATCTTGTATTCCTGCATGATTTCAAAGCCGCCGCCCACTCCCGATATCGAACAAACAGGAATCCCCGCCATATTGATCGCATCTATGTCGCGGTAGATCGTGCGGGGTGAAACTTCAAACAGATCGGCTAACTCCTGCGCGCCTATACGCTTTTTATCAAGGAGTATCATAATAATGCTCACAAGCCTGTCAACTTTCATCGGATCATCCGCCTTCCAAAATTGCTTCCACTTGTGCGGCTGGGACTGCTTCGGCATACGTCCTGCCACAGGCTCCTGCTGCCTGCTCTGGCCCGGTGGTTCATCTCCATTTCCTGTGACTTTGCAGGGTATTAGCAGTTCTTAATGCGCAGAATTTTTCGTTCAGGGGAAATCCCCACTTGTTTGAGCAACGCGAGTTTGGGAATTTCCTCTGGATTTTAGAAAAATCCTGCACGTTTAGAACTGCTTATGCCCGAAACCGGAACAGGAAATGGAGATGAACCACCGGGCCAGAGCAGGCAGCAGGAGCCTGTGGCAGGACGTATGCCGAAGCAGTCTCAACCACACAGGCGGAATTTCTTTTTCCCATTATAGATTGTTGCCATACTGATGTCAACAATTACAGGCTATAATTAAAAAGCAAACAAAATATACTAACTGTCAGGAGGAGACACCATGCAGAAAAAAGCCCTGGTCATAATCGATATTCAAAATGATATAACAAAGAATTACAAGGATGTGATTAACAATATCAATCAAGCGGTCGATTGGGCAGACAATCATCAAATTCATGTTATTTATATCAGACATGAAAATTTATCCGCAGGCACGAGGACATTTAAACCGGATACCCATGGATCTGAATTAGCTTCAGACTTGAAAATGGTATCAGACAATATTTTTACAAAATGCAAAGGGAATGCGTTAAGCTCTGAAGAATTTACAGATTATATAAGAAAGAATGAAATAAGTGATTTCTACATCGCAGGCGCAGATGCTGTTGCCTGTGTCAAATCGACCTGCTACAACCTGCGCAAGGCAGACTATGGCGTGAGTGTACTGTCAGACTGCATTACCAGTTATGACAAAAGAAAGATTGATGAGATGCTGCATTATTATGAAAGCAAGGGATGTAACATAATTTGTTTGAATGATCTGTTAAGTTAAACACCTTCCATATTAATAGAATCGCGCGGCGGACATTGTTTTATCCGCCGCGCAGCAAACCGATCTTTTAAATTTTCTCTTATAAGTTTTTAGTCATTTGCTTTTCCATCATTTCATAGATCAGTATGGCGTTGTTCTCAACCTCTGTTTTCCCATGTCTCACGGTCTTGTATCCCCTGCTTTCGTAAAATTGAGCCGCGGGAAGGGACGCATCCAGACATATGGAAGGATATTCCCGTGCAATTTCACGTTCCAGGTTTTCCATGATCCGCCTGCCGTACCCCTGTCCCTGAAATTCCGGGGCAACGAAGACTCTGGTGATGTGGCTGCCTTTGCAGCTTCCTGTTCCCACCAACCGGCCGTCGTTCCACAGAACACGCACACAGCCGTCTTCTATATCCCGGATGATATTGGTTCTGTTGTGAAGGCTGCAAAAGAAATCTACCACCGCCTCCGGATAGTACCGGGGATAGACCGCGGTAATGGTGTTCTGTACCAGATTATAAATCTGCTCTGCGTGGTCTTTGGATGCTTTGAAATATTCCATGCAATCCGCTCCCCTTTATTTCGAATCTCTCAGCATGACATCATGTGCCCCGCCCTCGACAATACTGGTCGATGAAACCAGCGTAATTTTTGCTTTACTCTGCAGTTCCGGAATGGTGAGCGCGCCGCAGTTGCACATGGTTGAGCGCACCTTGCTCAGGGTGAGGCCCACGTTATCCTTTAAGCTGCCCGCGTACGGTACGAAGGAATCCACACCTTCTTCGAATGAAAGCTTTTTCTCTCCGCCCATATCGTACCGCTGCCAGTTTCTCGCCCTTGCGCTTCCTTCGCCCCAGTACTCTTTCATGTAGCTTCCGTTGACATTGACTCTCTTTGTCGGGCTCTCGTCAAATCTGGCGAAGTATCTGCCCAGCATCACGAAATCCGCGCCCATGGCCAGCGCCAGGGTTACATGGTAATCGTGGACAATTCCGCCGTCAGAACAGATCGGAACATAGATACCGGTCTCTTCGTAATAGGCGTCTCTTGCTCTTGCCACCTCGATCAGAGAAGTTGCCTGTCCTCTTCCGATTCCCTTCTGTTCACGTGTGATGCAGATTGCGCCTCCGCCGATCCCGACTTTGATAAAATCAGCTCCGGCCTCCGCCAGGAAACGGAATCCTTCCGCATCCACCACATTGCCTGCGCCCACCTTCACACTCTGTCCGTAATTCTTCCGGATATAGTCGATGGTGATCTTCTGCCACTCGGAAAAACCCTCCGAGCTGTCGATGCAGAGCACATCGGCGCCTGCTTCCAAAAGTGCAGGAACCCGTTCCTCGTAGTCTCTCGTATTAATACCAGCTCCCACCATGTAGCGCTTGGAACTGTCAATCAGCTCGTTTTCATTTTTCTTATGGCTGTCGTAATCCTTGCGGAACACGAGATATACCAGCTGTCCTTCTTTATTAACCAGAGGAAGACAATTAATCTTGTGTTCCCAGATAATGTCATTGGCTTCCTTTAAAGTGGTGTCTTCGTCCGCATAGACGAGGTCGCCGATCTGTGTCATAAACTCCTTTACCTTCGTGTCAGGGGTCATACGGCTCACACGGTAATCCTTATTGGTTACGATTCCGAGAAGCCTGCCGTTCGGTCCGCCGTCTTCCGTGACAGCGATTGTGGAATGGCCTGTCCGCTCAGTCAGGGAAAGCACGTCCTCCAGCGTCATCTCAGGAGAAACATTGGAATCGCTTACTACAAAACCGGCACGGTACCGTTTCACCCGGTTCACCATCGCTGCCTGCTCGGCAATGGTCTGAGATCCATAAATAAAAGACAGGCCGCCTTCCTGCGCGAGAGCGATAGCCAATCTGTCGTCCGACACCGACTGCATGATTGCGGAAACCATGGGAATGTTAATATGCAACGCCGGTTCCTCTCCCCTTTTATATCTGACCAGAGGTGTCTTCAAATTTACTTCTGCAGGGATACACTTTGTCGATGAATAGCCCGGAACCAGAAGGTACTCGCTGAATGTTCTGGACGGTTCTTCATAATAGAATGCCATTTTAATTCTCCTTTTCTGACTGCTTTTCTCATATTCTACTACATTTTCCCACAAATTGGTAATCTTTTTTGTTGTTTTTATTTATTTGTCGGATTACTAAAAATCCAGCACCGGCGCCAGATTCTCACTCCCCCCGCTCCTGGAAGAGCTGTTCTCCGTAGAAGCAAATGAAACCAGGGGACCTCCGGTCACATACTGGAGCCCGTTTTTCAACGTAATCCGCAGATAAATTTCGTAATTTACGTTATCTTTTCTTCCTATATAATCGGACACGTCAATCCGGTAGCCCACTATTTTGTCTGCCTCACCCGAAAGCTTCGTAAGAGTAAGGTCTTCCCCTGCCAATTGGTCGTATGCGGCAGGCTGTACTTCTACGGCCTGCGCCTCCGTGACTGCCTGACTATGGCCTGATCCCTGGTGTGAGCCGCCGTATCCTCCCGGGCTTTCTACCATACCATTTGCCGCAATCTTTGCTTCTGCCATTGTGATCTCGTCCTCTTCAAAGGGATTTCCATCTGTATTTCCCGTAATCCAGAAATGAAACCTCCCCTCATCGTTTGCCTCGTAATCATAAAAATCGCATTCCACCCGCGCCAGCATGGTATTGACGGCATACACAGGCTTCAGAATTTCCTGACGATATCCGGTATCTGACTCAATTACAAAAGCCGGTTCCAGCCATTCTGCCGGTTCCAGCATAAACTGTGCCTGATTCTCTGCGTCAAGCGCCTGCCGGTATACGGTTCCGTCCGCAGTCAGACTGGCAGTCACAGTTTCATTCTTCTCCAGCGCTTTCGGAACCGCACGCATCGTCACCACCAGCTTTCCGTCCTGCATCCCCAGTCTTATGGAAGTATCGGAAAACAGGCTCGCATCCTGCTCCATCTTCTTTGTCACACTCTCATATTTACGATCCGCATCGTTCCGGACTCCGTTGATTTCATTGCGCAGAACAGCTTCCATACTGCTCATCTCGCTTCGCAGATTGTTCAGTTCCTGCTTTATAAGGTAATTGTTGTACAGGGCGACAGCCAGCAGAATGATTACAAGGGTCAGTGCTTTGGATCTGATTTTATCTTCGCTCATGACATCTCCTTAATGGCTTTATCTTTATGGCCTTATCTCTATTCTATTATCCGGCGGAAGCAATGTCAAATCTTTAATCAAAGCTTCTGTACTGGCTATCTTAAAGCCCATCTTAAAGCCATTATCGTGGTTACGATCCGGTTCCCTGATATTAAGAAATAAGCAGAGGCAAAAGCAGATTTTTTATCTGCTTTTGCCTCTGCCAGGCTATAACATTTTGATCAGTTACTCCTACCGAATCCCCGCCTCAAGCGCCTCTTCTGTAATCCCTTCTGTCAACACTCCCGCAAGCTTTCCGTCTTTAATAAATGCCACCGCCGGTGCTCCGCTGATGCCCAGACGGCTGGCGATGCCTGTAGATTTATAGATATCCGCCTTCGTCACCTTTACACTGCCCGCATGCTTTTCTTCAAAGGCTTCGATGACAGGAAGCAGCTCACGGCTGGCTGTGTCCACGGCATTCCAGATATAAACCACACCCGGTACGGCAGGGTCCATAATCTGTTTTTCGAAGACTTCGCTCTCAGCCAGATATTTCTCCGCCGCATAGCCAGCGATGGCGCCGTCTCCGACCGCGGTAGCTACCTGCTTTAAGAATTTATCCCTTACGTCCCCTGCCGCAAAGACGCCCGGCATGTTTGTCTCCATCTTTTCATTGGTGATCACGTAGCCTGCACGGCTTAAATCGATGATATCCTTGAATATCTCGGTATTTGGCAGGTAACCGATAAATAAGAAACACGTATCCACCGGCACGTCAATGATCTCGTTGTTCTTTAAATTCCGCAATGCCACGCTGCGGAGATGTTCCTCATCTCCTCTGAATTCTGCCGGAAGCGTGTTCCAGATAAACTCCATCTTCGGATTGGCCAGTGCTTCTTCCCTGGCAATCTCATTACAGTCCATCTTCCCTTCCTCGTGCATAACGCTGACGATAACTCTGCTCGCAAACTTTGTGAGGAACATTCCCTCCTCGATGGCTGCGTCTCCGGAGCCGATAACCATGACGGTCTTTCCCGTGTTCGCCGCCGCATCACAGGTGGCGCAGAAAGAAATGCCCTTGTCGTATAAGAATTTGTCCTCCCCCGGCGCGCCGGTGAGTCTGGGCTTGCCGCCGCTGGCAATGATGACGGAACGGCACTCATAATCTGTCCGGAAGGTCTCCACTACTTTTTTATCTCCCTCAAGCTGCACCGCGCGCACGTCGGTCAGTTTGAACTTTACGCCGAACTTTTTAGCCTGTTTGTGGAACAGCTCCATCAGGCCCAGACCTGTACTGCCTTCCGGAAATCCCGGGTAATTTTCAATTTCGTTTGTATAGGTAGCCAGTCCGCCTACCAGCGCCTTCTCGATCACCAGGGTTTTCAGCCTCGCGCGGCCGCAGTAGATGGCGGCCGTCAGACCTGCTGCACCGCCGCCGATAATTACCACATCGTATTGCTCTATTTTCTTTTCCAAAATGATTCCTGCCTTTCTGTAGTGATTGTCATCTGTTCTATAAGAAAAATGTTTTATGATTTTCATCTGCTTCATAAACATTTTTCCGTGACACAAAAACCGCCGCAATTCTGTCAAAGAGTTGCAGCGGTCAAAGATTCATTTCCGATATTGCGACGCTACATGAAGAACCTGGCCAACAGCTTGCTCCCAATGAAAGCCCCGATAAACAAAAAGAATGCAAATACCCATCCGGATAACGACATGGAGCCGATCGCTGAAAAAAGAGCTCCGATGTTGCAGCCGCCGGCAAGCCTTGCGCCGTATCCCATCAGCAGTCCGCCCAACGTGGCGGCCACTACCTGCTTTAAGGATTTAATCTTTTTGAATTTAAACTGAGAGGCCAGCAGAGCAGCCAGCAGCGCTCCTGCGATGATACCGAAGTTCTGCCAGGAACCTGGATGATTCAGGATTCCGCTGTTTAAGGTGTTCTGTGCGCCTTCTGAAGAAAAGTAATACCACTTATCCACATTACCGCCCACGAGGCGGTACAGCCATGCGCCCCAGTTGGCAAAGATGCCGGACACTCCCCAGGGGGAACCGGTAGACGCAAACATGGCGATCTGGAAGACGGCCAGCAGCACCGCTCCTGTGACATATGTAAATGGATTTTTGAAAATCTTTTTATAATATGGATTTTTACTCACTTTATCCCAAAAAGCCTTCAAAGTGTCACCCACGCCTTTCTATTTTGTTTTTTCAATGACGATTTCCCATTCTCCGTCGTCCACTTCCTCAATCTCTACGTTATATCCCTGATTTCTAGCCCATTCCGGAACATTTTTCATCGCACAGCTGTGGTCAATTGACGCAATCAGTACGTCACCTACCGCCATCTTCTCACACTGCTTCTGAACCTTCATTAACGGTACCGGGCAAGCCTCGCCTAAACAATCAATTGTAAATTCTGCCATGATAATATCTCCTTTCTACTCTTCAATTCCCATTTTTTTCTTTTCATATAAATCAGCCGCTATATAGAGCAGGCCGATCGTTGCTAACTGTAAAATCACTGCTCCCGCCCATCCAAACACATCCGGAAGGAAAATTCTTGGAGCGGTTGCGATAAAGTTCTCTGTCCACCATCCCATATGGCTGGCGCCGATCAGGGACCCGATTACAAAGAACAGCAGACTCAGCATCTGCATTGCAAAGCCTTCGCCAACCCGCATCAGCGTGCCGGAAGCACAGCCGCCTGCGATTACCATACCGATACCAAACATGATTCCGCCTACTGCCGTGGCAAGGCTGATGGGCATGATATAACTCTGGCCCGGAATCTCCTGTCCGTTTACAAATGCGCCGTATTTAATTGCGGCGAAGCCGATGGTGGTTATGGCGAATGCAATCAGAACCGCACGGGTAATCGACGTTGATCCGGTAATACACGGGTCTCTTAAGGATGCGGTAAAGCAAAAGCGTGACTTCTGCAAAATAAAACCGAAGCAGCACCCAAACGCCCAGAAAAGAGCCAGCGTGCCGTTTTTAAATCCTAAGAGTATTCCGATCACTATGATAGCCAAAAAGACTCCAAATCCAATGGGAAGCTGATTCTTTTTCTTCTTCCGTGGTCTTGACGAGCCTCCTGAGGTCTGGCTTCTGCGGATACTTCCTGTCGTTTCTGTTCCGTTTTCCTGCATTCATTGCACCTCCTTTTTTCTTGTTTTTGAGGATTTGAACGCGTTACTACACCTCTACAGTATAGCACATTGTCATTTTTTTCACTATCCAAGTTGCTTATACTGTATAATTTTTTGCTATAAACAATCCTTATGGCGATATTGTGTTTTTTTTAACGTTCTTGTATAATGAATGATAGAAATAATACCGGGGTAAATAGAAATGAAATAATGAGGGGGGGATCAAATGCTTTTAGAACAGATTTCCATGTTTTCCAGAATTGCAAAAGAACAGAGTATATCCAAGGCAGCCCAGGCGATCCACATCTCTCAGCCGGCCTTAAGCCAGCAGATGCAGCGGCTGGAGGAGGAACTGGGCGTAAAACTTTTCGAACGTTCCAACCGCGGGATCATACTTACCAGAGCCGGAGAGGTCATGCAGAAATACTCGGAACAATTTTTAGAGACCTACTCCAATTTAAAGGAGGAACTCGCCAGCCTTGAATCCTACAACGGGACGTTTCGTATCGCGGCCACTCCCGTGGCCTGCAACTACGCGCTTCCCTGCTCCCTGTTCAAGGTGAACCACAAATATCCCAGCTACTCCTTCAGTTTAAATTCCGTTCCCTCCACCGAGGTCATTCACCGCGTGGGGCACGGGCAGGCAGACATGGGATTTATCGTGGGCGCCACAGATAATCCTGAATTCGTCTGCAACCTGGCCTTCAGCGATAAGATCTGTCTGGTGGCGAGCGAAGACTACCGGTGCCCGGACAGCATTACACTGTCTGAGCTTAAAAAATTTACCCTGGTCATGCTGAACGAGCAGTTCAGCTCCTACCGTCTGCTTCATCAGTACCTAAAGCAGGCAGGGCATCCCCTGGACACCCTGCGGGTGATGTACCATCTCGACTCCACAGAATCTGTAAAGAGCACAGTTCTTGCCGGACATGGAGCCGCGTTTCTTCCCTACATAACAGTAAAGAAGGAAGTATACCAGAAGCAGATAAAGATCATCTCCGTTATGGATTTCGATTTGAATTACGATGTGTACTCCATATACAATCCACATCTGGTCAAAAACAATCCTGCTCTGGAAAAAATAATCCTGTATTTTATCTCCATTGTTACGAAAAGCATCTGCTAGACTGTAATATACAGCTCCCAGATTCCGTTCATCGGCTCTACTGTCTCCATTTTCAAGTGCATTTTCCGGCAGTAGCTGCCTATGGATTCCACCACACAGCTGTGGTCTGTGACCAGCTTGATCTGGCCGCCGTGTTCCTTAATCTCCCTGCATTGTTTCAGTTTCATGATGGGAATCGGACACATATCTCCCAGACAATCGATTTCATGCATCACGCAGCGCCTCCATTTCTTTGATGGCTATAGTGTATCATAATTCAGGCGGCCGCGGTAGAGGAAAGGGATTATTATGGATATTTCATTTTACAGCCGCTTTCATGCGCCTCTTGAATCCGCCTATTTAGAAGAAGTCCTGGCCTCCGGCCTGGAGACGGATGGCTTATTCATGAAACGGCTGCTTGACTGCGCGGACAGCCTCTATCCAGGCTGCCGTTTTCTCTTTACCCCGAGCTGCACGCTGGCCCTGGAGACCGCTCTGGCCTGCTTACGCCTGCATCCGGGTGATGAGGTCCTGCTTCCTTCCTTTAACTTCCCGTCTGCCGCCAATGCCGTGCTGCGCCACGGCGGCAGGCCCGTTCTGTGCGATATCACGCCCGACACCCAGAACATCTCGGTCCGGGACGCCTCCAATCGCTTAACCAGCCGCACCAGGGCCGTGATCGCCATGCATTACGCAGGTGTCTCCGCTCCTCTCGGCGGCTTAAAAAGGCTGGCCGAAGAGGCGGGTATCGCCCTGATCGAGGACGCCGCCCAATGTGTGGACGCTTATTATGAGGATCAGCCCCTTGGGACCGTCGGCGATATGGGCTGCGTCAGCTTTCATCACACCAAAAATGCCGTCTGCGGGGAAGGCGGCCTGATAATCACCAAAAACCATGGCCATTGGCAGTACGCGCGCCAGTACCGCCTTCACGGAACGAACCGGGCGGGATATTTGGACGGGGAAGCCGCCCGCTATACCTGGAATCTTCCCGGCTCCTGCACCGCCTTAAGCGAACCGCAGGCCGCCCTTTTATTGGCGCAGCTTCAGTGTCTTTCCCTGATTACCCGCAGCCGCCTCCACGTGACGGAGCAGTATTGGAAGCAGCTGGCTCCCTTGGAGGAGCGGGGAATTGCCATGCGCATGCGGATTCCCGCTTACGCCCGGCCCAACGGCCATATTTTCTATCTCCGTTTTCAGGACCCCGCCCTGCTGAATTCTCTCATCCCCGCCCTGGCGGCCCATGGAATCGACTGCAAAACGCACTACGTCCCTCTCCACGCCTCCCCCATGGGGGAAAAACTGGGATACCACAAAGAAGATTTACCCGAATCGCTGGCCTGTTATCAGACGCTTCTCCGCCTTCCGGTCCACACGGCCCTGACGGATAAAGATATCGCACGGACAACGGAAGCGATCCTGCGGTTCGTGTAACGGATAAGGAGCTTTACCATGATTTACGATCTCGGCATCATCATCCCCGTATACCGGCCCCGGGAATCCATCGGGATTTTAACGGACCGTATACGGGAATTATTTTCTGAAAAACTCACTCTGCGCATCTGTATCGTAGATGACAGCGGCAGGCCGGAAACGGCGGATTTCCTCGCCGGAATATGCCGTTCTCCGGAGACCGCGATTCTGGTTCTGGACCGCAATTACGGACAGCAGGCCGCCACACTCTGCGGCCTGGAGCATTTAGATCCGTGCCGGTATTACGCCACCATTGACGACGACTTAGAACAGCCTCCGGAAATGCTGGCGGCCCTTTACGACACCATCCGGCAGGGATATGACATCGTATACGGAGTCCCCGCCGTCTCCCGCCGTTCTCTTTACCGAAGGGCAGGAAGCTACATGCGCGACGGCCTGTTCTCCCTGTTTCTGGGCGTGCCGGAAGGAGTTCGCGTCAGCAGCCTTCGCATCATGACTGCCGGCTTAGTGAAGGAAGCCTGCCGCCTGAAACCCAACGGATTCTTTTATCTGTCCGCCTCTGTTTTTAAAGGGAGCGCCAGACCGGTCCGGGCCGTATCCATCCCCTACAGGAGTGAATCTAACGGCAGAAAGGATTGGAATCGTGCTCTTTCTCAAAAGAAATCAGCAGAGAAAATCATCAGCGGCTACAGCGCTCTCTCACTGCTGCGGCTGTATACAAAGCTGTTTCTGAATTATACGTACTTCCCCGCAGCAAAACGGAATTGCAGCCGCGGCGCAACGTCGCTCTACCGCATATCCCGGCGAATCCGCGCCCCACGGCTCATGATCCTTGGCGGTTCCAACTGCCAGGTTCATGCGTTCCAGCGGGCAAAGACGCTGGGGATCGACACGATTCTGGCCGATTACACCAAATCGCCCAGCGGAGCACGGTATGCGGGTCTCCATGAACCGGTGAGCACCTTCGATATAGAAGGCTGCATCCGGGCGGCCAGAGAGCACCACGCAGACGCGGTAATGACCATGGGAACGGACCAGCCGGTGTATACGGCCGCCTGGGTCAGCAGCGCTCTAAACCTGCCTTCACTTCTGTCGGTCGGAGAAGCGCTGTCCGTAACCAACAAAAAGCACATGAAAACAATCCTGAAAGAGGCCGGTATTCCTGCCGCCCGTTTTCGTTTTATCCATCAGGGCATGGAAGCAGGCTCTCTGGACGGACTTCAGTCTCCCTATGTCATAAAGCCTCTGGATTCCCAGGGTCAGCGCGGAATCTACCGCCTCGATGCGCCGGAGGAGGTCTTCTCCCATCTGGAGAACACACTCTCCTATTCCCGGGAACAGGAGGCACTGGTGGAAGAATTCTGCGAGAGCACGGAGATTACGGTCAGCGGATGGCTCCATGAGGGCAGACTCCATATCCTGACTGTCACGGACCGCCTTCTCTATCCGGATCCGGTCCATATCGGAGTCTGCGTCGGGCATCGTTTTCCCACGGTTCACATGGACCGGTACGCGGAAATTGAGTCAATCAGCCGCAGAACCGCAGCCGCATTCGGCATCGCGGGTGGCCCCTTCTATCTTCAGCTGCTGGTCGGAAAAGACGGAATTCAGGTCAACGAACTGGCCAGCCGGATCGGAGGCGCTTTCGAGGATGTCTTTATCCCGTTCTTAACGGGCTTTGACATATTGGGCGCCGTGATACGGAGCGCTCTCGGAATGCCGGCCGAGCCCCCCTCTATGGACTGCCTGGAAGCGGCCGCGGAGGGACGATGTGTCGCGGTTCAGCTCTTATTCTGCCGGCCAGGCGACATTTTAAGCATCACGCCTTTAGAGGAACTTCTGGCTCTGCCCTACGTGCTGGATGCAGGCTACAACTATCTCCCCGGCCAGACCATCCCCGCCATGGAAAATGCGACCGCCCGCTTCGGCCACGCCGTCCTCTGGGGAGATAAGGCAAATATTTCCGCCAATATCCATGATTTTTATCATCGTTTGTCCGTCCGTTCCACACAGGGGGAAGAGATGATCACGAATTTTTATGGACTGCATAAAGGAGACTGACATGAACACAGACATGTACACAGACATGAACTCTAACATAATCGCTGACATAAGAGCTGATTTAAACACCGGCAAAAGGCACCGCCCCTCATTCATACGATCCGCCCTACTCATTTTCACCGCAGCGGCGGTCCTCATTCTGCCCGGATGCGGCGGGAAAAAGGCACCGTCTGTGGGGATCGCCGAGCAGTACGGCATAGCCTATGCCCCGCTTCAGATCATGAAGGAGCAGAAGCTTCTGGAAAAGAGGCTTCCCGGTGTGGAAATCAACTGGAAGCAGTTCGGCGGCCCGACCGGCATCCGCGAAGGAATGATGAACGGAGAGATCGATTTCGGATTTATGGGAGTGTCTCCGGTCCTCATCGGCATTGACAACGGCATGAAATGGCGCTATGCCACCGGAATCAGTTCCAATGAGGTCGCCATCGTCACACGGAACGACATTCACTCCTTGACCGAGCTGACGCCCAAAGACCGGATCTCGATCCTGTCCCCGGCCTGTACCCAGCACGTACTTTTATGCATGCTGGCCGGCCAGCAGCTGGGAGATCCCCATGCCCTGGACAACCAGCTGGTCTCCATGAGCCATCCCGATTCCGTAAACGCCCTTCTCTCCGCGACCGAGATCACTGCCCACGTTTCCACACCGCCCTATATCACCCAGGAGCTGGATGGCGGAATGCATGTTATGGCAACGGGTGAGGAGATTGTCGGACAGCCGTTTACCTTTATCACCGGAGTTGCCATGGAGGAATTTCACGACAGCCGCCGGGAGTATTACGATGCGGTAATCGAGGCTCTTCAGGAGGCCATTGAGTACATCAACAACAATATGGAGGATGCCTCCGAGCTTCTCGCACCTCTCTATGGAATTTCACAGGAGGAACTTTACAGACAGATGAGCCGGGACGGCACGATCTATTCCAGCGAACTGAACGGAGTGGAGATCTTCAACCGCCAGATGGCTGAGATGGGCTTTCTCTCAGAAGAACTGCCGGCAGACAGTCTGTTTTTTGACAACGTGGTTCACCACTAGAGTGTAAAAAAGAGGAGTTTTTTACTATGACTGAACGTTTTTTAGACACTATAACAAAAAAGAAATGGGCCGGGCGCCTGTTCTGGATCTCGGTCTTTCTTCTGCTGTGGGAACTATTCTGCCGGATCTCGAACGTTTCCCCGCTTCTGGTTCCCTCCCCGGAACAGGTGTGCGCCACCCTGATTCAGGGCATCACGCAGGGGGACTTAATCTGGCAGTCCGTGTACTCCCTGGGAATCATCGCCTTTTCCCTCATCATTTCTGCCGTCCTGGCTGTTGTCCTGGCCCTGTTTTCCAGACAGAGCCGGCTGATATACAGTCTGGTGGATACCCTGACCGCCCTGGCGCATCCGCTCCCGGGCCTGGCTCTTCTTCCGTTAATTATCATGTGGTTCGGAACCGGCACCGGGGCGGTAACGGCCATCGTGGTTCACTCTGCGCTCTGGCCGGTTCTGGTCAATCTCCTGGCCGGTTTTAACGCGGTTCCCGGCATTTATGAGGATATGGGGCGCAGCCTTTCCATGAGTTCCGCCGCTATCACCGTAGATATCCGCCTGCGCGCATCCCTGGGCTATCTAATCTCCGGCCTGCGCATCGGATGGGCCAGGGGCTGGAGGGCCTTCATCAGCGCCGAAATGGTCTTTGGAGCAGTAGGCGCCAAAGGCGGCATCGGCTGGTACATTCTGACTCAGCGCACCTTCATGAACACGGCGGGACTGTTCGCCGGAATTATTCTTGTCATTTTCATTGGAATGCTGGTTGAAGACGGCCTGTTCTCGGTCATTGAGAAATGCACGCTCACCAAATGGGGGATGAAATCTGTTTAGAAAGGAATGAAACCATGCTGGAAATTCATAACATCAGCCGCTCCTACACCGGAAGCAGCCAGACCCATACGGTCATCGACCATTTAAACCTGACGGTATGCGATCATGATTTCTTTGTCATCGTCGGTCCCAGCGGCTGCGGAAAAAGCACGCTGTTAAGGCTCATCGGAGGTTTTGACCGCCCGGACAGCGGTTCTCTCCTGCTAGACGGAACGGAAATCACCGCTCCGTCGAAAGACATCATGATGGTATTTCAAAGCTTCGATCAGCTTTTTCCCTGGTACACGGTTCTCGGCAACCTGACCTATGCCATGAAGAAAGCCGGACTCTTCCGCACTTTGACCGAGAGAAAAGAGTGTGCCCGAAGCTATTTATCCATGGCAGGCCTGTCCGGCTTTGAAAACGCCTATCCCCACCAACTCTCCGGAGGCATGAAGCAGCGCGCCGCGCTGGCCCGCGCTCTGTCCTTAAAGCCCAAAGTCCTCCTTATGGATGAGCCCTTCTCCAGCCTGGACATCGCCACCAAAAAGGCCTTATATCCCATCGTCACCGCCATGGCCGCCCAAACCGGCTGTACTATCCTGCTGGTAACTCACGATATCCATGAAGCCCGTACTCTTGGCTCCCATATCGCCGTCATGTCCAGACAGAAAAAAGGCATATCCGCCGTTTTTTCCAAAGAAGCGATGCCGGAGGCAGAAACGCTGGAAAAAATGCTGGAGGAAAATGCCTGAATTTATCAAGAAGTGTTTCAGATGCCTGCGAGGGCTGAGACCGTGGGAGGACTTAAGTGTCCTCCTGTTTTTCCTAGTTCACCCGATACACTCTCACCGTTCCCCATTCCTCCGCACCTCTCAGGGAATTCACCCGCGAGGCATACTCCAGGCTGTGAATCCGCCCGACCTCCCTGCACGCCGTCTCACAAAACGCCTTAAGCTCCCTCACAAACGCTGCATTTCCATAAATCGCATGAAAGTAAGGCCTGTGCTCATAGAGATAGTCCAGCTCATCAGAATAGCAGATATACTCGATCTGATTTTCCCTGATATACGTTTCCACCCCGCCTTCCACGTAAGGAAGGTTTCTGTAATCCTTCAGCATCCCCCTGTCAAAATAAAACTCCATATTCAGGTTTCCGATTGTGGGGGCATCCGCAGGCACCAGTTCGGCCAGCTGATCGAGATACGAAGCGTAATTCTCCGCCTCCCCGGGCCGCTGGTTCTGTATCTGCCAGATACTCCCCACGGCAAGACCGGCCGCAAGTATCAAAATTCCGATCGTACGGCCGGCCTTCTCGAAAAGCTGCAGGACCTGGCCTGCAAAGAGCCAGCCAAACAGGAAGAAAAACAGGACAGCCGTCTGATTATACCGGCCAATAACCACCATGCCCGCCGCAAGCCCTGCGGCCCCCTCGAGAATCACCCTGGTATTTTGAATCCACCGATCCTCTTCGCTGTCAGGAACGCTCTCCCCTCCCAACGCTTCACTCTCAGATATGGGCTCCCCTCTCATGACCAGACACGCGGCGGCCGATAATCCTGCCGCCAGAGCCATGGCAATCATCTCCAGACGCACATCGGGAAGATAATAGGTTCCGTTATCCCGCCCGTATACGCCGCTGAAAAATAAAAACAGCTCCCCGACTCTCGCCCATCCGGAGGACGACAGCTCAAACTCCTCTTTCCCATACAAAAAGTAGTCCGGCAGAAAATGAGGGTTAAACTGAAAACTGATACCAACATAGACGGCAGTCACCGCGAGCACCGCCGCTGTATAGGCAGCCAGACTGCCCAATGTCTTCAACGCCCCCTTTTTATCCTTTCCCGCCGCCTGCCTTACGACTTCAAACACCATAATGAAGCCGCAGACCGCCGCGCACAAAAAGCTGTTCGGATGAATCCCGACAAAAAGTCCTGTGATCACTCCCAGGATCAGGGCGGTCCCTGTCCCCGGCCGCCCTTTTTTTCCAAGCAGAATCCACAGACACACCAGCAGCTCCAGCGCAATAAAAATCTCCTGCCGCGCAAAATGGGAGGCATAAATAAACTGAATATCCAGGCTCAGCAGAACAGTAAGCCCCAGAGCAAACCACCGGCTTCCCATACGGCGCACGCAGAGATAAAACAGAACAAGGCAGATAATCCCCGCCAGAAGAGAAAGCATTCTCACACTTCCAACGGAAAAGCCACCCAGACCGACCGCTCCCATCTGCATGAGATGAAACAGGCATTTCATCGCGTGGGGCACCCGGGGCTTCGCATCAAAAAAGCTTTCTGTCACTCCTAAATTTCCAGCCGCCAGCATATCTCGGCTCAAACCGGCCAGCCAGCTCTCATCCGAATGAACAAATGGAAATACGAGAAGATTCCGGTATGATACAAATATGTAGACTGCCAGGTACGCAGCTGCGGCACAAAACACCGCCCATTTCTTCCATCGGTACATTCCCCGCCTCCTTATGATTTCTTCGCATTTTTTCGTTATTATTTTATCACGATTTTCGTTAAAGTTTTAGCATTATCCGATTAACAGATATAATATAACGTATTCTTATACCAGAAATCAAGCCTGTTACAGTATAATAAAACTTGGAATTACATGGAAATAAGGTTGAGGCCCTTATTTTCACGCAAAACAACAGCGTTTACTACACACTACCATTACTCGCTTTATAAAGGAGGGTTTTATGGGCTTATTTGCCAAAAAAATAACAATCTTTTCGTTTTTGGCGATTCTGGCAGCGGCTCTTACAGGCTGCAGCTCTCATACTTTTGTCGAAGGGGAGTCCCTGATCGTCTCCACGAAGGACCTGCCCGGCTACGCCGAACAGTCCAACGTGGTCGTTGTGGATACCCGTACCCCGGAGGAATATGCCGCGGGACACGTAGCAGGTGCAGTCAATATTCCCACCGCCGACATTGTTATCAATGTTCCGGTAAAGAATATGCTGACCAGCCAGAAAAAGATTGAAAAGGTAATGGGCAGCAACGGAATCTCCAATGACACATTAGTCCTGGCGTACGATGCCAATAAAATGGGCGCCTCCCGCCTTCTCTGGAGTCTGTTCATGTTTGGCCACCAGAAAGTTAAGGTTGTGGATGGAGGCTTTGACGCCATCCAGACAGCCGGGATCCAGCTGAGCACTGATATCGAAGCTCCGGCCGAGGCTGTTTTTACCGCGAAGGAGCCGTCAGCCAACTGGCTCGCAACGATGGATGAGGTTCGCGCACAGGCTGAGAACCCGGATCCGCACACCATTTTGTTAGACGTTCGTTCTTTTGAGGAATACGCAGAGGTCGGAAAGGTTCCGACATCCATGATCATTCCCTATGAGACCAATTTCTTCTCGGATGGAACATTTAAGACAACGCAGATTACCAGAATTAACTACCTGGAGGAAAAAATTTATCCGGAGGATGAAATCATTCTCTACTGCCAGACGTCCATGCGGGCGGCTCCGGTCTTTGTTCAGCTGTACGAGGCTGGATACCGGAACATCCGGATCTATGACGGCGCCTATTTAGAATGGTCTTCCAACTCCGATAATCCGGTTGAGATGCCGGCCGGTCAATCTGCTCCGTTAAAGAAAAACGCATCCTAACACCAAAAGGAGAATTATTATGAAGAAAATTGTACCTGTATTACTTGGGCTCACCCTGGCAGCCAGTCTGACCGCCTGTGCAACCAAGACCGTAAAGGAAGCACCTTCTGCTGCCCCTCAGACGACGGCCGCAGCTATGGAAGAAACCACAGAAGCGCCCGCGGAAACCTCCGGTGCAGAAACAGAAGCAGCCGCAAAAACAGAGGACACCGTCACAGCGGCCGCTACTGACTATTTTAAAAATTTCCCGGAAGATAAGCATATGGTGTCTGTAGCCGATCTCTTTGCAAAAATCGACGCCGGTGAAGACATGGTTATCATCGATATCAGAAAGCCTGATGACTACGCTGCGGGACATTTAAAAGGAGCGTGGAACATCCCTTACGGTGCTGCTGTAGCGGAATCACTGGATAAAATCCCGGATGACACGCCAGTATATGTAAACTGCTATACCGGTCAGACCTCCTCTCAGACGGTAGCCCTCTTAAACGCAGCCGGAAAATTTGCTACGAACATTCAGAGCGGCTGGAACAACGGCATTTCCCAGGAAGAGGGCTACGAAGCCTATATCGATACCGAAGAAGCCGCCATTCCTGATGACACCTATGAAGTAGATCCGGCCATCGCCGCCGCTATCGCCGATTACTACAAAGAGGCGACCAGCAACACCATCGCTTCCTTTAATTTCAAGGTGGAAGCCTTAAAAGAACTGGTAGACGCGGAAAGCGAAGATTATACGATTCTCTCCATCCGCCGTGAGGACGACTATAAGCAGGGCCACATCGCAGGTGCCATGAACATTCCGTTCGGCAAGGGAATGCAGGAACATTTTTCCGAAATTCCGACTGATAAACCAGTCGTCGTATACTGCTACAGCGGACAGACCTCTTCCCAGACCATGGCTATTCTCCGACTGCTCGGCTATGAGGCCTATTCCTTAAGCGGAGGCATGGGAAAAGAAGGCGGAGCCGGCTGGCTCGGAGCAGGTTATCCGGTTGTGACCGAATAATGAATGATTGATCCTTCCATATCTGCTGTCATATGATGGGGCGTGAATCCATTTTCATGGATTCACGCCCCATTACAGCGTCTGACTGCATACAGCCTTTTCTAATCATCATTTACAGTTCAGACCCCATCTGGTCTGCCGCCTTCCCGACCGCCTCGTCCTCTTTTTCTTCTCTTATCCCCTTCACCACTCTGCATATTACTTTCGATGATGTAATAAACATCACCTCTGCCTGAAACTTTTTCTGCACTCTGTCGTAGATTCTTCCTGCACTCATGGTTCCGGTCGCCGTCGTATAGGCGGAATTGGCGACATAGCCTATCGTCCCAATCTTCTTCATGACTGCCCTGATCGCCTCGCCGTCATATGGATTGGACGGTTCCTTTACACATTTAAACCGTTTTCCCACTGAAAATGGTCTCATACCATAATAGTGACTGGTTCCTGTAATCGTAATGTAATACTCCTGCTTCATCTGCATCATTCTCCTCTTTCTCAACAAAATGACAGTTTCAGATACCCCTTGTTCTGTCTCTCCAAAACCGTAAAAAGGCTTTCCACCCGGTTGATCGACTGGTATGTATTCTTCTTTTTCGCCTTTCTTGCATACTCCTTTTGCTTTCTGTTATCGGTCGGCAGCGCCCTGATTCCATTCTGTTCATTTTGGCGAAATCGGTCGTGTGCATAAATATATTTTACGAACTCCATAATGCTAATGCTCATTCCTGCGTCTGTCTGCCTGTGATACTGCTCGGCTTCCGGATGCCTGAAATCCAGCGGCCTGTCCGTTTGATTCCTGTGATACAGCACAAAATTCTGCCACTGTTTCGAATACACAAGCTTCCAGCAGCTGATCTCCGTTTTCACAAACAACATCCCATCCTTCCGTTTCAGTTCCATGCCCCGTGTCTCTGTATAATGACTCAGGCTTTTTTCGCTGCTGTGATAATGACTGTTCATGCTGTTGCAGTACTTACAGGCTTGATATCCGTGCTTTTCCGCCTCTGCTTTTGAAATATCCATTGCATTTTCCGGACGCATTCTTTTTACATACATACAGCATGGATTATGATAGATTTTCCGCTCATTATGGCAGCTGATGATCTTTCTGTTATACATCTCTTTCCTTCTCCTTTCAGCAATAAAAAATGAGAATCAAAATAATACGTATCCCGTTCTTATTTTGATTCTCATTCTATCGCTTCCGGTGTCCGAAAATACGGACTCTGAAATCATTTATTCTGTATACAATAATTTCCCAGAATCTCTTTTAAGTAATCCAGATATTCCTGGCGGACCTGTACCGGACCGTCAAGCTGCATCTTGCTTCCCACACCGGTTACCCAACCGAAAAACTGCCTGCTCACGGACACTGTCACATTTACATGAAAATGGTCCCTGTCCGAAGGAATCATCATAATATCACTGCCGAAGCGGTCCAGAATCACACCCGCCAGCTCATTGCTGCAGGTAAGCGTCACACTCTCATCGCGTCCTCCATACATACCAAACGTCTTTTTGGCAAATGCGGCCAGATCAAAATTTTTAAAGTGCTCTTCCCCAAGCCGCTCCTGATCCAGCAGATTTATACGCAGCATTTTGTCCACACGGTAATGCTTGATAACCTCTGCTTTTTCATCATAAGCAATCAGATAGTAATTCTCATCATCCCAGGTCAGCGTCCACGGGCTGACTATGTAGTATGCACCGTCATGCTTAAGACGCAGTTTTTTCTTTTCTGTCCATTCTGCATACTGAAACGTAATTTTCCTGTTCACCGAGATAGCCCTGTGCAGGTCATCCACGCTGTAATAAATCGTCTCATTGCCCGTCTTTGGCCGGTTAAGAATAAAGACCTGACGGTTTAGCTGACTCGCCTCAGATTTACTGGCAAGTTTCGCCAACTTTCGGATGAGCTCCTTCGACTTCTGGCCGGTAATGAATTTTGAAGATTGAACCGCGTCCACCAGAAGCTTCAGCTCCGCCAGCTCAAACTCCCTTCCCGCCAGATAGTATCCGGCATTCGCCCCCTTCTGCTGAACAATATCCATTCCAAATGTCCGAAGTGCCTCGATATCACTGTAAATACTCTTACGCTCCGCGGAAATGCCGTACACCGCCAGCGCGGCCGCCAGATCATTCGCAGACATTATGTGGTTCTCATCGGTCTGTTCCGTTATGATTTTCATCAGATACAAAATCTTCATTTTCTGTTCCGCACCAGCCATCTTCTTACGCCCTCCCCCAATTCAAACTGTTTCATTGATCTCTTTTATTATAGCATTTATTCTTTCTCTGTTCTATGCCTTTAGTAAGGTTATGCCATTTCCCTGCTCCCCCTGCTGCTCTCAAGGACCTCGCGTACACAAAAGAGGCGAAAGCAACCCCTGCTTTCGCCTCTTTCCACACCTTTTCCATACCTCTCCCAACCTGCTCTCTTCACCTCCGAATAAGCAGGTTCATCGGATTCATACTGCGTCAGTGCTGAATTTCATCCCCCATTTTCGCCATCATGGCCGCCAGGTCAAACTTCGGCGACGCTTCCGCATGCAGCTTTAACAGGCGGTCGTCGTGGTTATGGCGGACCTCGCAGACACGGTCGAAGATCATGGTCGCCTCGTCGTCCTCCCGCGAAGCAGGCCACTGGGGCAGCCCCTCATACTCCGGCTTCCCGGTTCTGGCGAAAGCCATAACCGCGCCGAAGATCTGCTCCTGCAGACGGTCCGACACCTCCGGAATATTGGCAACCGGAACCAGCTCCGTGTTGTGGAAAACAAAAGGAATATCGGAACAGTGCCACGCCGTCTTTTGATTCTGGTACGGGAACTCCAGCGCAAATAAATAGGAATACACGCTTCCGCCCGCGGCGGCCAGCGCCCGCACAAATTCCCTGGTTGGCCCGCGGAATACTGTATCCAGCGTGAGTAAGTCCGCCGGATTCTTTCCCGGATACGCCTCGGCAAAGACGGCCTTCAGCTCCTTCCCACGGCCCTGGAAACGGTTGTCGAGAACGGCCTCTAATTCTGCCTCTGGTATCTGCTCCTTGTTAAAGGGCAGCGGCGCCATCGCAAACTCTCCGAAGACCGTACCGACCATCACCGGTATGGTCTTTGCATGTTCCGTAAATCCAACCGCCGGCCCCTCTCCCTTGTAGAAATCATCCGGTTTGGGCGTGCATCCGATGTAACCGCCAGCTCCGGCGACTGCAGGACTCACCCGGTTATACGCAGCTGCCAGGTCGTGGTAGGGAATCGTCTCCAGCCGCGAGGCCTCATCTTCCGTGAGTCCCAGTTCTTCCAGCATCGCCCGGATTAACGGCCTGGAATCGCCAGTGGAATAGGGAAGAATATCGCCCGCCACACCGCTCATGATTATTCCTTTATGGAACAGCCCGTCGGCCTCCGGGGTCTGCATCAGGCCGCTCACCTTCATGCCGCCGCCCGACTGTCCGAAGATGGTCACATTGCCCGGATCTCCGCCAAATGCCTCGATGTTGTCCCTGACCCACAAAAGGGCGGCCACCAGATCGGCCTGACCCGCATTGGCGGAGCCAGCGTACTTTTCACCGTAAGGAGACATGTCGAAGTATCCAAGGATGTTCAGCCTGTGGTTCACGGTAACGACTACCACGTCCCCGTATTTGCTCATATTTTCTCCGTTATACGCCTTCTGCTCGATGGAGCTTCCCATGGAAAACGCCCCGCCGTGAATCCAGAACAGCACCGGCTTCTTCGCGCTCCGGTCCAGAGACTGGCTCCAGATGTTTAGACTCAGACAGTCCTCGTCCTGCGGCCAGTAGCGATGGGGCACCAAAAGCTCGCCCTGCGGATTGTCCCTTGTGAGCATCGGGCAGACGAAGCCATAGGAGGCCGCCTCCCGGACTCCCTCCCAGGGTTCTGCTTCCTCCGGGAGCTGAAACCGTTTCGCCCTTGCGTAACGGATTCCCTTGAAGATATACGTCCCTTCCCACTGATATCCTCTGAGCTTCCCGGCCTTCGTCTCCACCACCGGGAGGCTGTCATACTGAAACTGTCCTGCCATCATTTTCTCCTCCTTCTGTTCTGTCTCCCATATTTTTCAGTTCTCTCGTCTTCAATCACGCCGTCGAAATTCATGCCAAAGCCGAATTCATAGACATGGCCCTCGCTGTCCACGTAACACTCCATGTCGAACGCCTTATCCTCTGCCTGCCGTTCCACGGTATCCATATCGGCCGGCATCTGAAGCGGAAGGAGGCCGCAGGGGATAAATCTGCCCGTGATAACGTCCAGCACCGCCTGGGGGGATACCCCGTAATCCACCAGGAGCGCGTCGGCGCAGGGCTCCAGCTCCGCCATGACCATGGGATTTTTCAAGTTTACCGATACGATCACCGGGCGGTCTCCCATGCGTTGTTTCGTGTCAAGGACAAGATCCAGATCTTCTTCATTTGCCGCAGTATTCCATTTTCCATGATAGCTCCGGTCGTCAAAATCCTCCAGCGGATCGCCTCCTGCCAGGCTGTGAAGCCTCGCCTGCTTCGCCTCATAGGGCCTGTACTGAAGCGTTACCGGAACGTATCCGCTGCCGCCCTGCTTTCGGTCTTCCGGATCGTAGCCCACGGAAACTGGCGATTCGATAAAGCAGATGGCAGCGTCAGCCTCTTCCGGCGTATCCACGACCACAAAGTAATCGGCGGCCGCGCCCTTACCGGCAGGTTCCACATGCATATCCGGTGTCATGGAGCTCATGAAATCCAGGTATGGGCGGATATGACGCCGCGGAATATATACCCTTATGTGCTCTTTGAGCGGAAGCACCCCCGCCCGGTTCTTCAAGAGCGTCACAGATTTCAGCTGGGATAGGTATCCCTTTTCCGTAAATTCCCTGCAGCCCACCACCTGGCAGGAATGCTCCAAATCCAGGTACGGATTTTCAAACAGACCCGTCCGGAATATGTTTCGGAGCAGCCTGGAGGCGGACCGTTCAAAGCGGCTGCGCATGGCTTCTTCCCCGTATTTTTCACACCCCATCCGGTAAGCCTCCAGCACCGGCCCGGCATCGTTGTTTCCGCCGAACTGATCCACACCGGCCTCCAGAGCCTTTAAATGGCGTTCCGCCTCTGTGAGCGTCTCCACACCCCAGCATTTTCCGGCAAACTCCTCTTCCGTCTTTCCCATATCGTGGGTGATGCCCCAGTCCGTACACACGACGCCGTCGTAGCCAAACCGTTCGCGGAGCAGATCGTTTACGATATATTTGCTGAAAGAATTCCCTACATTTTCACCGTAGGTCTGGTCTGCGCCGTAAGAAATCGTGTAGTAAGGCATCACGGCGCTGGCCGTCTTCGTACCGCCGTTCAGCGAGAAGGCGCCCTCCGTAAAAGGCCTTAGATGCTCTTCAAAATTCCCGCCGGGATAGACCGCGAACTTTCCGTATGCGTAATGTCCGTCGCGTCCGGCCTCACAGGGCCCCCCTCCCGGGAAATGCTTTACCATGGTATTGACGCTGTCCGCCCCCCATCCATCCTCGCTGCCCTTTGTAGTCTGGAATCCGTCGCAGTACGCCCGCGTCATTTCCACGGTCAGCTCCGTATGTTCGCCAAATGTATCCGCAAACCGCATCCATCTCGGCTCCGTGGCCAGATCGATCTGCGGGGACAATGCCGTCGTGATTCCCAGCGCCCGGTATTCCGCCGCGCCGATCTCCCCGAATTCTCTTACCGCCTCCGGCTCAAATGCAGCGGTCAGGCCGATTCCATTCGCCCATTTGGATATGGGTTCTCCGGTCACACCCATGTATTCCGCCGCAGCGCCCGCCCCGTGCCTCGGGTCCGAGCTGTTATTGGCGGGTATTCCAAAGCCGGTGTTTTCCGCCAGGGCCTGAAGCCGGTTATTCCATTTGACCGCAGTCTCCGTGTCCTGCAGCTTCATGATCAGCACGTGGCGCACCCTGTCTTTTACGATGAATTCCTTCTGCTGATCCGTTAAATCCCACGGGTCCGCCCCGCTCTCATCGAAGGCTTTTCCGCCGTACGTACCCCCGAAAGCTGCCGACAGCGGCCCCCTGGCCGGAATCAGCTGATGCGCGCTGTAGAGCATCAGGCCGGCAATATCTTCGATCGAAAGCCTGGAAGCCAAGTCCGCCGCCCGCTCTGCTGCGGGCAGTCTCCAGTCTTCATAGGCCGCCAACTCTCCTGTTCCGAGAAAATCCTTGAAGGCGAAGCCATCCTCTGTTATAATCGTCACCTTACTTTCGGAAGAGATTCCAAGATCCTTTCCCCCCTCATTGTGTATGAGACGGTAGCCCTCCTTCTCTGCTTCGTTCCATTTTTTCTCCATTAATGTCTCCTTTCATGTATTTCAGCCAGAATTTTTTCATATTTCTTATCCAGGTCATAGAACAGACTGAGTATGACCACCACGATGAAAAAAGTGACCGGAATCCAGATATAATTCATTTGAATCGCGCGAAGCGCGCCTTCTGTCTGCACCGAATTTTCCACATAGCCGCCGAATTTTAAGATCTGGGCGCCTACCACACCCGACATTGCCATACTCAGCTTTACGCCGAAGCCCATGAGGGCGGTCATGATTCCCTGCGGGCGCCTTCCCGTCTGCCACTCGGAGTAATCCACAGTCTCCGCTCCCATAACAAATGTCACTCCCATCCCGAGTCCCAGGCCGATACCGCATAAAACCGTACCTGCCAGAATCCCGGCCAGATTCGTTTTGGAGATCAGCACCACAAGGTTTCCTGCGATGGTAGCCAGCCCGCCGGACAGAATGCAGTTGCGTTTTCCGATCTTCTTTGCCAGAGTCGGGATTACAAATGCCATGAGGAAAGAGAGCAGCGTCGGAATTGTCATAAGAAGGGAGGCAATTCCCTCGTTGTTTAAGTAGTATTTTGCATAATACATGGTGGACTGATTTTTCAGAATCATGCCGGCAAAGGTAAAGAAGGTGATTCCACAGAGCAGAAGCCAGTATTTGTTTTTGGCGGCAACCTTTATGGCGCCTGCCACGGAATCCTTTTCCGTCTCCGGTATGATCCTCTCTCTCGTATTTTTAAAACAGATCATCAGGAGCAGGATGCCCACAGCCGCGTACAGAACAACCGTACCGAAAAAGCCTTTTTTCTGATCCCCCTGGCCGATCATACCGACCAGCGTCAGAGTCGCTCCCATGACGATGAATCCGCCCAGACTGGCTCCGAGAGACTTAAACATATTAAAGGAGAGCCGGTCGGAGACGTCATCCGTCATGCAGGACAGCATGGTGCTGTATGGAATATTAAGGGCGGTATACACGATACAGAACAGAATATAGGTGATCAGCGCATAGATAAATTTGCCCGTTCCGCCGAAATTCGGCACCAGGAACATGGAAGCACTGATGATTCCGAAGGGAACCGCCATCCACAGCACGTAAGGCCTTGCCTTTCCCCATTTGGTGTGAGTCTTGTCGATGACTACCCCCATCATCGGATCCGTGACCGCGTCCACCACTCTGGCGACCAGCATAATCAGGCTGATGGCTCCCAATCCGATCCCCGCCACATCGGTATAGAAAAACATCAGATACGCCGTAATCAGCTGAAACATTAAATTGCAGGCCAAATCTCCCAACCCATAACTGAATCGTTCTTTTAACGAAATTTTCTCCATTTTTCAATAACCTCTCTTTTTTTGTTAAGGACGCGTCTTATGTTCTAATTGTATCGGATTCACCTTGTGAAATCTTTACATTATTTATTGAAAACAGATACGTTTCTTGACATTTTTTTCAAACGCTCCTTAAGAGAGGGCCGGCAGACGCTGGAACTGCTCCAGCACTCTGCCGGCCATGGCCTGGGCGGATACTAATGGTTGTCTTTCTGTGTTTCCACCACCCTGATATGGGGCGGATATTCGGCAGACACGGTTTCCTTCACGTTCTCCCGCCTGGGGTTCTTTTTCCGGTACTGGGAAGGCGTCATGCCGTACGTGTCCCGAAAAACATTGATAAAGGACCGGGTATCCGGAAATCCGCTGCGCATGGCAATCTCCAGGATGGAGTAATCCGTCTCGAGCAGATCCCGGAACGCCTTGCTGACGCGGACCTGATTCAAATGCGTCTTGAATGTGTTGCCCGTATACTTCTTTAATATTCTCGCCAGATACTCCATGGACACGCTGAAATGGTCCGCTACTCCCTGCAGCGTCAGCGGTTCCTGGTAGTTTTCTTCCACGTAGTCAAGCACCACGCGCAGGCGGTCGATATACTTCTGACTCTTTACGGCTGAGCTGTTCTTCGGGCATTTAAAATACGTGAGAAGCAGGTACATCATCTGATGGAGCAGCGCATTCTTCTTTAAATAACCGTACTCCTCCGCAGGGCTCAGCTCCAGGCGGATCAGGTCATCAAAAATCCCCTTCAGTTCATTCAGCCGTTCTTCCTTTCCCTCCAGCTCGAAGGTAATCTGATCGATCTCCGGGCATATCTTTTTCAGGAATTCATAGGATATAAACAACGAAATTCCGTGAATCTCATCCCCCGGGTCTTCCGGCACTTCTCTTGGCTCCAGGGCATGAATATCGCCGCTGTTGATCAGCGTGATGCTTCCGGCGGAGACGGCTTTCTTCTTCCCGTTCATATAAAAATCGGCTTCACAGTCCAGCAGATAGTCGATCTCCATACTCCGGTGCCAGTGCTCCAGAATCATATAATTAATCTGTCCGCGGTGCAGGCGAAGCTGCATCGGCATCTGCTCACTCTGCATAAATGTCTCATGATAAAATAAGTCCACGGTATACTCCCTTCTCCCCGGGCGGCCTTCTGTGTCTGTTCCTATTTTAGCACATAGCTCCTGCATCTACAATATAAAAGCTGGGGCTAAAATCGATCCGTCCTCTCTTTATTCCTTGCAACAGCCTGCTAAATATGGTACTCTTAGGGATAGTACTTAATTAAATTCTTTCCCATTTTCTTCGACTTGTTTCCGTAGTCAGTAAGCTGATGGCGCAGGAGTTTCTGATCTTGCCGTCTATACCGAATAAGCCACAGATAATCAAAGAATTTATCATGATAGCGGACCCGGAGGCACCCATGCAAAAGAAAATATTTCCTGTCATTTTAACTGTAGCGCTCGTTCTTTCCAGCATTTTTTCGGTTTTATGCCTTCATAATCTTCAAGGCAATGCCAAGGTTATAAACTACGCCGGCATTGTCCGCGGCGCGACCCAGCGTCTCGTCAAGGAGGAGCTGAACGGTATTCCCAATGACTTACTGATTGCGAAGCTGGACGGCATTCTCGATGAACTGCAGTCGGGGAACGGCGTGCACGGGCTGATCCGCATGAACAGCAGGGAGTTTCAGGATCTGATCCTCCAGATGGAGGCGGACTGGAGCATTTTGAAGGAAGAAATTTATCTTGTCAGAGCCGGCGGTGACGCAGAGCAACTGTTTGAAGACAGTGAATCCTACTTTGACCTGGCCGACCGGGCGGTTCTTGCCGCCGAGCAGTTTTCCGAAAGAAGGGAACTTCTTGCTGAAAAGAGTCTGCTCCTGTTAAACTGTTTTTTCGTTCTGATGATCCTCTTTTTCTACCTGTACAGCTCCGCACAGGCCAGACGAGAGAAGGAACTTCAGGAGATTGAGGAGGAGGACCGGAAAAGGAAGGAACATCTCTCCCATATGGTGGACAACCTTCTCGGTCCCATGAATGAGATTTCCGAACTTGTCTACGTATCCGATCTCGAAGATCACACCTTGCTGTTTGTCAATAAAGCGGGGCAGGAAACTTTTCACATCGATACCATGGACGGACAGAAATGCTATAATGTCCTGCAGGGCTTCGATTCGCCGTGTGAATTCTGCACCTCTTCGATCCTGAAGGAGGGTGAAATCTACACATGGGAATACACGAATCCGCTGACCCAGCGCCACTATATTTTAAAAGACCGGCTGATTCAATGGGAAGGGCGGGCCGCCCGTATGGAACTCGCCTTCGATACCACAGAATCAGAAAAAGAGAAGATCCAGCTTAAATTGACGCTGGATACCAATAAGATGATCACGGAGTGTGTCCAGACACTTTATCAGTCCGATGACGTTGACACCGCCATCGCCCAGGTCCTGGAGCACCTTGGAAGTTTTCTTTCCGCCGACCGGACCTACATCCTCTACATAAGAAACGGCAAGATGTACAATGACTATGAATGGTGTTCCGATGGGGTGGAGTCGCAGCAGATGATGCTTCAGGACCTTCCCCTCAATCTGATCACCCGCTGGATGACGTATTTTGACAAAAAAGAATGCGTTCTTATCGAGGATTTGGAGCAGATCCGGGAATCCGTGCCCGAGGAATACCGGATTCTCCATGCACAGTCGATTACCAGCCTGGTAGCCGCTCCTCTGGAGCAGGATGGCACCCTGATCGGATATCTGGGAGTCGATAATCCGCCTCCTGACCGGATCCGGAACATTGCTCCTCTGCTTCAGACACTGTGCTACTTCCTGATGCTGGCAAGAAGCCATTCGGAAAGCAAACAGATGCTGACCCATTTAAGCTATTACGACAAACTGACCGATTTTTACAACAGAAATAAATACATCGTCGATACTGGGGCTCTGGCTCATTCGAAGCAGTCTGTGGGAATTGTCTATCTGGACGTCAACGGGCTTAAGGACATCAACGACCACTACGGCCACGAATTCGGAGACCGCGTCCTGATCGAGTGTGCCAAACGGATCAAATCCACCTTCACACAGGCGGATCTCTATCGGATCGGCGGGGATGAGTTTGTCATCATCAGTCCGGGGATCACGCAGGAGGCTTTCCTGAATCAGGTGCGCGAACTGAAAGCCAGATTCCGGAACGACTCCGACTGCCAGGCCGCCATCGGCTCCCAATGGATGGAAAGCATCGAGAACATCAGCCGGATCATCGCGGCGGCCGACGCGAAGATGTATGAAAATAAAAAAGCCTTTTACCGGATCAATCCTGTATCCCGCAGATATCGCCGCTGCAACGACAGTTTGCTGCAGCATTTATCCGATTCCGAAACATTAGAAAGGGAGATTGCTGAAAATCATTTTCTTGTTTATTTCCAGCCCAAGATTTCGTCGGAAGACCGCCTGATTGTGGGCTGTGAGGCTCTTATCCGCTACACACCGCAGCCCGGCGTCCTGATTACTCCCAGAGAATTTCTTCCTCTGCTGGAGGAATTTGATACGGTCAGCCTGATTGATTTTTATGTTTTCCAATTCGTGTGCTCCAGACTTAAGACATGGCAGGATCAGGGCAGACAGATTTTCCCCGTATCCGTCAACTTTTCGCTCCGCACACTGCGGGAGGCGGCGCTTGCCGAACGGCTCCTGGCCATCTGTAATCAGTTTGGGATTCCATCGGGCTATCTGGAGATTGAAGTTACGGAAAAAGTTCATAACGAGGAAAACCTCGACATTAAACAGTTAATCACGGAACTGCAGAACGCAGGTTTTGCGGTTACTCTCGATGATTTCGGTACGGAATGTGCCAATATCGTTCTCATGTCCGAGGTGAGCTTCGATGCGTTAAATCTGGATAAGAGCATGGTCGATCACATCACCACGAACTCCCGGAATCGGGCGATCGTGGAATCCATCTCCGAGGTCTGTCTCAAGCTGGGAGTCCGCATGGTGGCGGAAGGAATCGAGAGCGAGGAGCAGTTTGCAGTCCTGCGCGCCTGCGGAATCGATCTGTTCCAGGGCTACTTATTCAGCAAGCCGGTTCCTGTGGAAGAATTTGAACAGGAATATTTAGGAAAACAGGAAACGGAATGACAGCAGCCGTTTTATTTCATTCGCCCTGCTGCTCTGCCGCCAGCTTTCCGATCTTCTTCCAGTTCTTCGAGAAAAAATAGCTGAACATGCAGCACATTCCGAACACAAAGCTGATGGGAAGGCAGGCCATAACATAGCCGCCGTCTATGTAATAGGTAATCAGCCAGGCGCACGGAATCCGCACGGCCCAAAGCATCAGGAGGTTGACGACAGTCGGAAACCGGACTTCTCCCATCCCGTTTACGAAGCAGATAATCCCGTTAAATACCGCATAGGCCCATGTAAACGGCAGTACGATCCGTATATACCGGACCGCGATGTCAAGCACCTCCGCGTCTCTGGTGAAGAATTCCAGAAGCGGCCGGCACCAGAACGTCACGATCAGTCCGGCGATACAGGTGATCAGGCCGGAGAACAGCGGGATCTGGATTCCGCCTTTCTTTAAATACACGTAATTCTCCGCCCCCAGATTCTGGCCGGAAAATGTCGTAGCGGCTGAAGACAGGGAGGTAATCGCCACGTTGGCAATCCCCGTAACCTTGCTGCTCACGGAACAGGCGGCAATGAATATGGAGCCCTGAAGGTTGATCAGCGACTGCATCAAAATATGGCCCACGGAATAGATGGAGCTGTTTAATCCCAAAGGAAGCCCGATCGCTACAATACTCCCCAGCATCCGTTTGTTCATCCGGTGCGGCAGATAGGTGAAGCAAAACTCCGGATACTTTTTACGGATGTAGACGATGCTGAACAGCCAGGAACAGTACATGGCTATGGTGGTCGCCCACGCGGCGCCGGCCACGTCCATGCCCAAACCGGCCACAAACACCAGGTCCAGCACAATATTCACGGCACAGGAGACGATTAAAAACAGCAGAGACGCGTTGCTGTCTCCCATCCCCCGCAGGATTCCCGCGTTCATGTTATATCCCATATTTCCGAGAGTTCCGAAGAAAATAATGCTGATATAAGCGTTGGCGAGCTCCCACGTATCATCGGGCACCTGCATGAACCGCAAAACCGCCGGACCGGCAAACTGTCCGATTATCGTCAATGGGATGGCGCACAGAAATAAAAAGGAAATGGCGGTTGCCCCGATCTCCTTCAGGCTTTCCATGTCACCGCTCCCGGTAAACTGCGAAACGAGAATCGATACCCCGGTGCCAAGCCCCAGGAACACGCACAGCAGGATCTCCACCGGCTGGCTGCTGGTGCCCACTGCGGCCAGCGATACGGAACCGCAGAAATTGCCGATCACCAGCGTATCGACGGTACCATAGAGCTGCTGAAGCACATTTCCCACGCAGATGGGAAGGGCAAACAGCAGCACCCGCTTCATAATGGATCCCTGTGTCATATCTACTTTCTTTGCGGCCTTCATAGGACTCTTTCTCTCCTGTTCTGTCATTCGTATGAATAACAGTATACCGCTTATTGATTAAAAGTACTACTGAGAATACGACATACATTTTTACTCTACAGAAAATTTGTCCTGTTGCAGTCTTTACGGAATCATTCCTCTCTCTTTCTTCATCTTCAGGATGCGCAGGACGCTTTCCTCGATTCTGCTCTCAGTTATATCACCGTTTTTCACCGCGTCTTCCAGCGCGGCCGCCGCTTCCTCTGGATTTGCAGGGCAGAGCAGCATGTCAACGCCTGCCTTGACCGCGCTGCACGCGATCTCGCCGTCCGAATAGAAATCCGTCATAGCCTTCATCTGAAGTCCGTCCGTGATGATCACGCCGTCAAAGCCAAGCTCCTGCCGCAGCAATTCCGTTACGATCTTATGGGAAAATGGAGCCGGCTGATCGTCGATATCCGATAAGATGAGATGGCCGATCATGACCATGTCGCTGTCCGCCTGGATTCCCGCCTGGAATGAAAGCAATTCCTTTTCCCGGATCTCTTCCAGCGTCTTGGTTATAAACACGGCTCCGTAATGGGAGTCTTTCGAGGTATCGCCGTGTCCTGGAAAATGTTTCAGCGCCGTCGCCACTCCGCCCGCATGAAAGCCCTCCACCGCGGATGCGACCAGAACGGCCGCCTGCCGGAAATCGTCGCTGTAAGCCCGGTCCCCGATCACCGTGTTCTCCGGATTCGACCACACATCCGCCACCGGCGCCATGTCGGCGTTAAAGCCCAGCGCGCTCATGTCGGAGGCGATCGTACGGGCATTATTATACGCGGTTTCCGCTCCCTGGTCCTTATAATCCAGCATCGGGCCGATCATCGTCGTATTTACCGTGCTCATCAGCCGATTAACTCTCCCGCCCTCTTCGTCGCATGTGAACATCAGAGGGATGGCCGAGTAACTCTGCGTATTCTCAAGCATCGTCTTCACCTGGTCTTTGCTCCTTAAATTGGGCTTGCTGTACAGAATTCCGCCCACCGGCATTGCCTGCAGGACCTTTTTCGTGGTGTCGCCCGCCGCAGTCACCGCTTCCACACCTGTGATGCTCTCCGGAGTTACGACCAGCATCTGGCATATTTTTTCGTGCAGGGTCATTTGGGACAGAATGCTTTGGAGCGTGGGATCGGCGCTTTCTGGGGATGGGTCCGATGGAGCGGGATTGCTGCTGGCTTCTCTTGTTGGAGGGGAGGTGCTGGCCTCTGCTGACAGGGAGGCGCTGCGGTCGCGGTTACTCTCTGCATCCATCGACGTACCGCCGCCTTTCGCACTGCAGGCGGTAAGCAGCAGAATCAGGGCACCTGTCAATCCTATTAATACTCTTTTTTGCATCTTTTATATTCCTCGTCTTGTCTTATTTCGTTTGCGTCTTGTTATACGTTCATAAGTAAAACTTTACTCGAAAAATATCAGGGAATGAAAAGGACGTTTTCCTTCTCATTCCCTGTCTAGCAGTCCGTACTGCTCTGCGCAATGCAGTGCCAGATTGAACTACGAAAGCGAGCTCAGCTCACCTGTCACCGAATCCATCATAAATCCCCGAATCACAATATCCTTCGGCATCAGCGGATGGTTTTTCAAGCTTTCTACCGACTCTTTCACGGCTTCCTCCGCTGACTCGAAACCGCCCAGCCATTGTTCCAGAGAGATTCCGCTCTTTCGGATGATATCGATATGCTCCTTCGGAATTCCCTGTGACTCCAGCTTCGCCACCATCTTTTCACCGTCCATGCCCTGGACGCCGCAGTCTGTGTGGCCGATTACCATGATCTCCTCCACGCCCAGTTCCAGGATCGCCACCAGAAGACTTCGCACCGCGCTGCCGTAAGGATGGCTGATTACACCGCCAGCGTTTTTTATAATCTTGGCGTCTCCATTGCGAATTCCCAGCGCAGCCGGAAGCAGCTCCGTCAGCCTCGTATCCATACAGGTCAGTATTGCCAGCTTCTTGTCCGGATATTTGCTGGTTTCGTATGGCTCATAGCCTCTTTCAGCCACGAATTTCCGGTTGTGCATTATTATGTCTTCTATCATCGTGCTATTTCCTCCTGTCTATTTCTACACATTATAATCAATTCAGAGGAATGTTGCAAGTGTTCTGATGATGATCCTGTATTCTGATGACACTCCTGACACCACCGTTTCCCCGATCCCCAATTCCCCAAATAACGCCACACCATTCACGCTCCCTGCGCACCCTATCCATACGGCGATAGACAGAACCAATCCCCTCATGATATAATGACACCACTAAATCCGCAGATCATACTGTGCGATAAAGCGTCCTCAAAAAGGATTACAGAACATGGACCTGGGAGGTTATACAAGCAGATGGAAAACCAACAGCTTTTAGCGGAGTTTGAACAGCTGAAGACCCTGGAAGGAAGCGCGCTTCACACCTTTAAGCGTGGTGAGATCATCATTCGGCAGGGTGAACCGGTAAACTATATCTATTATCTGACCGATGGAACGTGCTATCGCTCCGCGATCACGGAACAGGGCGAGGAGTATTTCTACTGGATACGGAGCTCCGGAAACGTCATCGACTCCCTGCTGGGCGTATTCTCCCTGTACGGCTACGGATATTCCGGAAGCAGCATTACGGCCAAAAGCGACTGCACCTGCTATCAGATTCCCGGTGACATTTTTCTGAAATTTGCGGATACAAGCCCGGTTCTGCTGCGCAGTCTTCTGGAACGATGCCTGCGCCAGTACGGCGACTTAGACAAAATGTTCCACTCCTACAAGGAACACAAGGCAGGCGAACAGGTCGCTCACGTCCTCCTGGAGGGATGTGGATACGGAGAGAAAGGCAGCACTCTCCCCGCGACGTTCAGCTACGATTTTATCAGCCGGAAAACCGCGCTTCACCGGGTCACCGTGGCCCGGGTTCTCCGCTACTTCAAAGAACACGAAATTATCCGCAGGGATGGCCGAAAGATCGTCATCCTGAATCAGGAAGAACTCGAACGCATTGCGGACGGGAAACAGGTGAAATACTATTTACCAAGATAACAGGCTGGGGACTCCCGGCCTGTTTTATTTTGATTCATATTGTTTTAACCATTTAGTATCACATGCTACTAATCAATCCCCATACGATTTGATATGATGAGATCACGATATATCGGATGTTAAAAAAATAACGATAACAGCTAAGGGGGATATTGCAATGGGTAAAGATGAGAAAGGGAAAAACAAAAGCTGGCTGAAGCACTTTGCCGGAACGCTGGCTGGTCCGGCCATATTTTTCCTGATCTGCTGGCTTCCGTTCTTTCGGGAAATGAATCAGGAAGCCGTCTATGTGCTGGCCGTATTCGGCTGGTTTGTGGCCTGGGTGATCGCGGCTCCATTTTCATGGGGAATCAGCGCTCTGGTGCCGTTAGTAGTCCTGCCGCTCACCGGGATGGATTTCATGGCGGTGGCCGGAATCTATGGACAGGGAACCATGTTTCTCTGTATCGCCGTTCTGCTGATCGGTGAGGCGATCAGCAAACACGGGCTGGGCAAAAGGATCGCTGTCACGATTCTCTCGATGAAGTGGATCGATGGCCGGTTCAGCCGTTTTCTGTTTGTATTTATGATGATGCTCTTCTGCCTGCTGCCGATTCTGATGTCCGGCGCTACCTTTATGATGTTCTCCTTAACCACATCGACTGTGGCCTATTTACTGGAGGAGTGCAAAAAGAATCAGTTGAATGTCAGTGAAAACCGCCTGCGGGCTGCGATGGGCTGCGGCCTGCTCTATGCGTTCTTTGCCGCATTTATGACCACGATACCGGTCTACACGCACAATACCGTCAACGTAGGCCTGTTAAAACAGATCAACGGAATCGACGTTTCCTTCTTCCAGTGGATGATCCCCGGCGTCATCATAGGGCTGGTTACACTTCTGGCCTTATATATGGTAATCCGGCTGATGAATCCGATCGGCGAGGATAAGCTGTTCAGCGATCCGGAGTATTTTAAGAAGCAGAAGGCGGAACTGGGGAACATGTCACTGGGCGAAATCATGAGCCTGATTCTCTTCCTGGTCCTGCTGGTTCTATGGGTGCTTCCCAGCATCGTAAAGCTTCCTGAGGGAATTGCCTCCTGGCTTAACATGTACTGGGTTGCCATCGCCGGAGTCATCGCGGCATTTATTCTTCCCGCTGACCGTGAGAAAAAGGAAGCACTTCTGACTGCCAGCGATTTTAAGAAGCTGGACTGGAACATGTTCCTTCTGGTGGCCTGCGGTATCGGTCTGACGGGTCTCTTGAAGACAACCGGTTTTACGGAATTCGTATCCGCGAAGCTGGCCGGTGTCAGCGGCTCCGGTCTCGTCGCTCTGGCCGCATTTGGCACCACCGGAATTACCAGTTTCATGTCAGGCCTGGCCACAGACATGATTCTCATGAATATCATTCTTCCCGTGATCGGAGCCACCGGAATCCATCCGCTTGTGATCGCCAAGATCTGCGCCGGCCTCGGAATGACACTTATTTTCCCGTGGGGAGGCTTCATGCCTGCCATGTGTTTCAGTTTAAGCGGCATGCAGGTAAAAGATGTAATCCGCATGGGTATTGCAGCTACAATTGTGGCCATGTTTATCGTCACTTTCGGCAACCTGATTCTGGTGCCGCTGTTCGTATAGAAGGAGGGAGTTACCATGTCAGCAGTACATAAAAAAATAGAACACATCATAGAGTCTCAGTTTAAGGCGGAGGAAACATTTCTGGCTGAATACAGGAGGGGAACATATACTTTTGAGCAGCCGTTTACAGTAGAAAATCCATACCTGATCGCCCCTCTCACCGCTCTGATCCTGTTTGAAACAGAGAAGGAAGAAGCCATCACTGTAACAGTAAAAGGGACTGAAACATACGGTGATTTCCATTTCACCACGAAAAAGGAACGCAGTCACACAATACCCGTTTACGGCCTATATGCAGACGCCGAAAATACCGTGATCCTATCCGATGAATCGGGCGCGGAATCCCGTGTAATCATCCGCACAAGACCGCTTCCTGAGCTGGTAAAGCGACCTGCCTATGTAAAGGAAAACGGGCCTCATATGGCAGAACAGCTGATGTTTTTAAGCCCCACCTCCGACGCTTTAATTGCAGGCTACGATTACAGGGGCGACTGCCGTTGGTACTGCAGTCTGAATATCGTATTTGCCGTTCACAGACTTGCTAACGGCAATATTCTGATCGGGACGGAGCGGCTGGTCGCTCCGCCCTACAATACAAGCGGCCTATATGAGATGAGCCTGATCGGAAAAATCTACACAGAATACCGGATTCCCGGCTCCTATCATCATGACCACGCAGAGCTTCCCAATGGCGATATCATCGCCCTGACCCAGGATCTGGGAAGCGGCAGTGTAGAGGACGTGGTGGTTCTGCTCGACCGTCGGACCGGGGATGTCAAAAAGACATGGGATTTAAAAGATGTCCTGCCCATGGGTGCGGGAGCCGTCAGCAGGAATCAGAACGGCTACGACTGGTTTCACAACAACGCGGTGTGGTACGATGAGAAGACAAACAGTCTGAGTCTGTCCGGCAGAAATGAGGACGCCGTAGTCAACCTCGACTTTGAGACAGGAAAGATCAACTGGATTCTGGGCGACCCGGAATGCTGGCCGAAGGAGATGACGGATCGGTACTTTTTCCGTACAGACGATGAGACTCTGGAATGGTGCTACGGGCAGCACGCCTGTCAGATTCTTCCGGATGGCGACATCATGCTCTTTGATAACGGGTGCTGGAGAAAGAAGAGCGATCCGGAGTGGTATCCGGAGGGGGAACGCTACTCCAGAGGCGTCCGGTATGAGATCGACACCGCTCAAATGACCATACGTCAGAAATGGCAGTATGGAAAAGAGCGCGGAGAGGAAGTATTCTCTCCGAATATTTCCAATATTGACTACTACGGAGAAGGCTGTTACCTGGTTCATTTTGGAAGCAACGGCCATGTAAATGGAAAGGTCTGTACCCGTACGCCGATGGCCCATTTAGCCGAGGGTGAGGTGACCTTTAATTCTGTCTCCGTAGAGCTTGTGAATGACGAGGTCATGTATGAACTCCGTCTTCCCGCCAGCTATTTCCGTGCGAAGAAGCTGCCTCTCTACTGTGAGGAAGAAACCCTGGTGTTCGGTTCCGGGAAACAAATGGGCCGCCTGGGTGTAACAGAGGAATTCGAGACGGAGGTACCGGCGGAATGCGGCGGTGAAATTCCTGATTCCCTCTGTCTCGAAATCAGAGAAGAAAACGACCGCTTTATCCTTCACGGTAAATTTGAAAATGGCCAGATCGTCATGGTCCTCCTGGAAAATGGCGGAGAACACCACCGCTACTTCGTACCTACCACAAAGCACGCATTCTCTTCCATCTGCGTCGGCACCTTCATCGAACACGATGAACGAATCGTCAGCCACCCGATCAATAAAGAGGGGCTGAAAGGGCGCTTTGAGGTAAAGGTGCTGGTGGATGATAAGATTTACGAGACCGGAATTTCCGTGGAGTGCTGACGGAAAATATAAATCAACAGTTTTGAATCAGGAACTCCCGCTGTACAGCAACAGCGGGAGTTTTATATTTCATATTTTTAAGGATATTTTTTCACAATTAATGTACAGTTCGAAACGTTTTTATTAAATTTCAGTACACAACATTGCCCGACAGTTACAATTGTGATATAGTTACAATCAGATAAGTTGATTACATAACTTTTTCATATGTTTTAACTTGATAAAAGAAATGGAAAACAGAGGATAACGCGATGGCTGGTTTAAAAAATGAGCAGTGGATAAGAGCACGTTATGAAGAAGTCTGCAGGAATAATCCGGAGGAATACGCCCTGATCAGCATGAAGATTAAGCGTTTTCGAATATTCAACCGGCTGTTTGGATGGGAAGCCGGGGATGAGTTGATTGCCAGAATCTATGACTGTGTTGAATCCTGGCTGAAGCCGGAGGAATACATTGCGCATATCCGTTCCGGCTACTATCTCCTCCTGGTTCATATGCCGGAGGACTATGACGATATCTTTCATTATATCCTTGAAATTAACAGCAGGATACGCGACTGGCCCTATGATGAAAAATACGGAAAAATATACATGGGCTACGGTATTTTCCGGCTGGAAACCAATCCACCTGACTTTCTTACCGCACAGTACAATGCCGATATCTGCCGCACAGAGAGTGCCGAATGCTGCCTGCGCAATTCTCATTTTGAAGTATACGGACTTACATACCACGATGCAAACCTGGGAAACTATAATATGGAGCAGGATTTCCGACCGGCGATCGAGCGTGAGGACTTTAAGCTCTATCTCCAGCCCAAAGTAGATCTATGCACGGGGGAAATCACGGAAGCCGAGGCTCTGGTACGCTGGATCGATCCCGTAAAAGGCATGATCCCGGTCGGTGAATTTCTGCCGGAGCTGGAAAAGAATGGATTGATCGGTGATCTGGACTTATACATGTTTCAGCATGTATGCAGCACCATTAACCGCTGGATTGAAATCTATGGAAGAAAGATCAAAATCAGCGTCAATCTCTCCAGCAACATGTTTAACTACCGCTATTTTCTTGACGAGTACAAACGTATTTACGAAAAAGTTCCCTGCCCCAAGGATTGTATTGAATTTGAACTTCTGGAAAGCATCGTATTAAACCAGCTGGATCTGGTGCAGAAGGTCGCGGAACAGCTGCGGGATTACGGTTTTGCCTGTTCGCTGGACGATTTCGGAAGCGGCTACTCCTCGTTCAGCGTGCTGACTAACACGGCGCTTAAGACCTTGAAGATTGACCGCTCACTGTTCCGTAATTACTCCGATCCCAGAGAACGGGTTCTGGTCCGCCACATCGTCGAGACAGCCAAGGAACTGGACTTAAAGATCGTCGCCGAGGGAATCGAAACAAGAGAATACGTCGACTTCTTAAAGGGGCTCGGATGCGATTATATACAGGGATTTATCTTCTATAAGCCCATGCCTGTGGGGGAATTTGAACAGCGGTTTTTGCGGAATCATGAGCGGGCCCAGGTTGCACCGCAGAGCATAGAATAACCAAAAGTGGTCATTAAATCTCTCGCAAGGGGTTTAATGACCACTTTTATTTTATATCTGTATCCATCCCTCCGGGATCAGCGGCTTCACTGCCGGCGGCTCCTGGCTGGGATCGATCCCCGGTGCGAAGGCCAGCCTTTCCCAGGAAATTCTCCTCCCGCATCAGGTAATAAAACGCCTTTTCATATCCCGCGTCCGGCAAATTCTTCGCCTTCGAAGGCGAAGCTATCTCTTTTGCGGTATCAGAGGCAGTAGCCATCTCAAGTTCCCCGGCCTTCATCGCTGTAATCTTGGCCGTACCAGCCTTTAACATACGGATCTTTGTATCTCCATGGCCCATACAAATGCCCTTCCTCCCCTCTCGCCTCCCACCAATCAATGGTTGTCCATTGTACTTTATATTTGTAGTAAAGGCAGAAATAACCATCTGTTATAATTAATATTACATATTACGGGGGCGGTAACTGCCATCGATTTTAGGGAGGCTGACATATTTTAACAATATTTCCCTATTTTTTCTTATTTAACAAATGTTACGGTTCCATCACTTCCAAGTAAAACTTCATCAGCTCCACGGCTCGTTTTTGTGTCTTTAAATCGTAATTTTCCAACATTTTATATGCTGTATAGGAACTGTTATTTACATTTTTATCTATCGTACCAAACAGGATATAATCTGCCGACAGACCGAGACAGGCTGAAATATCTAAAAGGGTTTCGATCGACATCCCGCATGTCCCCCTCTCAATGTCCCCATAATAATGGGAGGCCCTGTCGATTTTTTTTGCCATATCGTCAACTGTCATATGCAGTTCTTTTCTTCGCTGCCTGATTCTTTCTGCAACTCCCTTGCGGTCATATACCATATTACTGTCAGCCTCCTTCACTGCTTAAAAATAATGCGGCCCGCTCCCTTGCGCCTTTTATCACGCTCTCTGCGGTATTCCAATCAATCGGTCTCTCCATCTGGGCTTCCAGAGATTCCTGTTTCCGGTACAATCGGCGTTCCAGCTTTAATTTCTTTAACAGGGAAAGCAGCCGGCCATTTTGTGATTTTGTGGCTCCCTCCTGCAAAAATACGAGGAATTTTTTTCGAAATATAATTGCAAAGACGGTACCATGAAACGTGTTGGTAAATATGTATTCCGCTTTATCATAAAAACCAAGCCACTCTTCCGGGGAAGGATACACCAGATTACCGTCTGGAATTATTTTTTCCGTTTGGGGTACTCCGGCTGCTTTGATTATTTTCCCCTTCCTTTTCGCAAATTCTTTTATTTCCGGCCAACGAATCTCCTCTTCCCTGCTCATGTTTAAAAAATAGCAAAAAATCTCCGCGCTTTTCTCTTCCGCAGCATATCTGCTGACCGGGTACTCTTCTTTATCCAGCAAAAGAGCGGGATCTGCCATCTCAACCGCGTCAACCCCCATCAGCCTGCAAATTGAAATTCCCGACGGTTCACGCACCGAAACGTTCTCAATATCCCTGATCCACATTTTCACGGCATTCATCTGTTCTCTGGAGATCATATCCGTTCCAAAGCTGGCGGCATAAGCAGTTTTTTTGCTTTTTTCATGCACAAAACACAGGTAATTTGCCTTTACTGTCCCTCCCCATACCTGATCGCTTCCTGTAATATAGCGGTCAGCCTGCGGCGGATTATTTACCAGCGACTCATACGTCTCATAGACACAACCGGAAACAGCCAGATATCGGTTGATAAACGCAAGATATGATTTCTGGCAGCGGATACGCCTCGCAGATCGGACCGGATGAAGAATTCGTTTGACCGCAGCCTTTAGTTTCACTGCAATGCTCTCTTTTTCTTCGAGAGTATAGCGCAGCCAGTACGCCTCCTCCCCCAGCTTCACCAGAAATGTCTGTAATGCATAATACTGCAGTAAAGATCCGTAGTTGATGTTTTTAACTACATATGCATAAGATGAAACAACACAATTTATTCTTTTCATTGTTTGACCATCCTCTCCATCCTCTGATTTTGCAGTGTTTTCAGTGTAAGACATATAATTCTGAGACCGGAAGTCTGGGAGACATGACAATCTTAAACGATTTTGGAACATTACCGCACACGATCATTGCAGCGACTGTTTCCGATGCTTCTAACTCCAGAATTTTTCTTAACATTTTATCCTGCTTCGGAAGTGCGTACCAGTTGAGAACACAATGGGCGATTTTCTTATAATGGAGCGCATAGCATAAGTTCATCAAAAATATTCCCACGTTGGTATTCAGATCGAAAAATTCCTGTGCTCCCAGCACCACAGACAAATCTCCGGTTATAATGAGCAGTTTATCCGCCAGATGACCAAAGCCGCGATTTCCATTCTGAAGTTCCAGACATTTTCTGATTTTTTCACGGTCTGAGACAATGTGGACCCTGGCCGGCTGGCGGTTACAGGCCGAAGGTGCATTTCCGGCTATTTTTACCGCCTCCAGGATCGTTTCGACAGCGACAGGCTCTGTTCCAAAATTCCGGACAGAGTGGCGGCTTGCCGAAAACTGATCAAAGCTTTTCTCTGAGCAGCTGAAATAATGTTCTGCATCATATGTGATTTGATTTAACGGTGACGCCGTCGGATATTCTTTTTTGATATCCGTTAAAAGCGCAAGTATATCCGGCGGCAGGGAATACCTGGATTCTGCGTGGATTCTTTCGTATTCCAGAGCTGTCGATACCGCCGCGTACAGCGCTGGATCGGTCTTCCCATAATTCTTACTGTATTCCGCTGTAACGCGATACAGTTCTCTTATTTTATCCTCCCCAAAGCCCAGACGCATTTCAGGCATTGAAAGCCCCTTTTCCACCACATGGTACAGCCAGGTCATATACGCCCGATCTCTCGCCCTGCTTTTTTTAAAGCATCCGGAGTACTTCCGGAACCGCTTCCTGTTATATCGGAATACCATCCGCTCAATCTGTTTTTGAGATGGTGTGCCGATCAGCAGTGACAGTCTTTTTACTGTACGGTATAAAATCGGACAACCGCTCAGATAGTTCTTAATCCTTTGTTTTCCCTTCATTGATCCTCTGCCTTTCCGGAAAGCCTTTTGTTTACGACTCTGCCCTCACCAGTAACAGCCATTCTCCACCCTCTCCACCCCACGCACCTTTTCACTCTCTGAAGGCCTGATCCAGTACTCATTGATAAAACGTTTATATGCTGGCTGGTCCTCCAGCCACCGATTACCGTAGACTCCAAAAAGCATCTGAGTCCAGCCGGCCAGATGAACGGCAATCTTTCCCCTTCGTTTGACATGGGCCGCCAGATCCATGCCGTATGCGCCGCAGCCGATCAGTGCAATCTCGTAATCACAGCGGTCAATCTCCTGTTTCATAGAATCCAGAGCCTCAAACCAGTCATGGAATCCCGTTTCATTTCCGTTTCCGGCAATACTCTGTACGGCCTTCACCAGCGTCAGGCTCCCGAATTCCGGAAGCACATCCGGATTGTCAAACAGAAGCTCTCTCCGCCCATACTGCCGCTGTATGGATTCGGTAAATGGGTGGACTACGAGTACTTTCCTTCCCTTCAGCTCCTTGGTCCAGGGATTTTCCCATAAAAAGGGGGCATAAAATCCCTCCAGATTAACTCGTGTACACATGCTTAACCGGTCTCCCAGATACTTTTCCCTTCTCTGATATGAGGCTAATATATCGATTTCACCGATATCCCTTAATACCAGATCCTTATAGGCGGCTCCCAGCTTTCCATCATTGGGGAAAAAGCCTGCATTGGAGCAAAGGCGTCCCATCGTCTCTTCAGGCAGTATGGAGTACTCGCCCCGGATTCCTCTGATCCAGCTTAATATCGTACGGTCCGACATCAGACAGCAGAGATGTTCCAGCTCGATTGTTCCGAATTTGCATACCATCAAGCCCGATTCTGCCTGGCGTATCCTGTTTCGTATGTAATCGTTTGCCGTCTGATCTCTGTATTCCACATATTCCTCCGAGTACCAGTCATCTTCTCTTCCAAATATTTTTCTCAGACATTTAAATACAAAAGCATCTATGTTCATAAGTCTCCTTCTGCTCTGTCATTCCTTTCCTGCCGGAACGTAATTTTCCGGAGAGTAATGGATGATTCGCGTGCCTTTATCTTCAAAGGAAAACGGAACATACAGCAAATCGCTTAACGCCTCTATGACAGCCTTCTGCTTTTCTTTCTCCACATAAAACAGAAAGAAGCCCCCTCCTCCGGCCCCCAGAAGCTTTCCTCCGACAGCTCCCGCATTTCTTGCAGTCCCATAAAGAACATCAATGGATGTGGTGGAAATGCCGGAGCTGATTCCGCGCTTCAGCGTCCACGTATAATGCAGCATCCTTCCAAATTCCTTCAGATCACAGTCAGACGTAAGTATCTGTTCCGCTTGGTCTACCAGCGAAAGCATTTCTAAAAGCCGCGTGGTCTTATCCTTTAGGGACTTTTGTGTATCGACCTGGATGTCGGAAGAAAATCTTGATATTCCGGTAAAAAAGAGAAGCAGATTATCATTCAGCAGGCGCTTCCGTTCCTGCGACACGATAATCGGATCGACACAGTAGCCACTATCCGAGAAACGAATGCGGTTAAATCCGCCGTAAGCTGCCGCAATCTGATCCTGGACACCGCCGGCCTCTTTGCAAAGCACCCGTTCCAGGTAGATTGCATCATCCGCCAGCTTCTTTTTATCGGCATACCTCCCCTTAAGCGCATAGAAAGAATTTAACAGCCCCACTGCAAATGAGGAGCTGGTACCCAGGCCCGACCGGGCCGGTAAATCGGCTTCATAGGAAATTCTCAGTTCATGCATATCCAGATACTTCATTGCTTCCCTCACTGCCGGATGCCGGATCTCTTCCACGTCCGTCACCCGCTCGATTTTTGAATAAACAAGTTCTGTGGCATAATCAAAGAACCGGGGCAGATGTCTGACATTTACGTAGCAATACTTATCAAATGTGGTAGAAATAACTGATCCGCCATACATTTTATAAAAATCCGGGAAATCTGTTCCCCCTCCAAAAAATGACATGCGAAATGGTGTTTTAGAAATAATCATTTCCATTCTCTCCTCTCCATATGAATATATCCCAGCTGTTTCAGCCGCTCATAGATCACCTCGGCTGCCGCTTTATAACCCGCCCCATTCAGATGGACGTCATCATTTCTCAGGCAGCTGGGAACTCGTCCCTCCTGCATCTGCTTTTTATCAAAATCCAGAACCGTTACGTGAAAGGAGTATACCCTGGAGGAAGAAAGAATCTCCCTTAAATTCACGTATCGTCCGCCCCACTGTTCCTCCATCTTCTCTTCCAGCTCCTTCCGCTCTTCTGCGGTACCGGTCGTCAGACCCAGAATCAGGAACCGGCTCGGATCGTCATACGTATCAAGAATAGCCTGCTGCTGTTCAATCAAATCCTCAGGAGATGTAAAATAGCCGTTCTGCCCCATAAAAATAATCGGAAGATAACTCTTATATTCGACTGCTCCGTCATTGATGATCTGTGTCCCCGCCTTTACTTCCACCTCGCGTCCCGATTTGCTGCGTGTAAAGTAGTATATTCCATCATAGCCGCCGCCATCCGGATTTTGTTCAAAGTAAATGGTTCCTTCCACGCCGTCTATCGTGACGCTGGATATTCCTGCATTTCCCTTTGCCGTAAGATGAAGCTCCACACCGATCCCGTCAGTAAATGTCAGTGCCGTTGGTACTGCATCAGCCGGTATCGTAAATGCATCCTTCACCACGATCCTGCGCCCGCCGGCCCTGGCCCCTATTTCAATCGAATTTTCTCCCGGAACGCCCATATTCAGCACAGGAATATCGATTCCATCCTCCAGCATCAGTTTCTTCAGCTCATCTGGAAACGTCACACCGTCTCCATTTACCCCTGCCGTCAGGCTGTCTCCCCAGCAGATCATACCGGTTGTCTCCGTGCCATAGGATTTTTCTAAACTGGATACGCCCCCTAAAGCCTCATCTTCCTGCATTAGAAACAGGGCGATTCCCATTACCGATACGGAGACAAAAAATACCCCGGCGCCAACCAAACACGATTTCTTTTTCAGATCTTTTAAAATAATCCGTTTGTATCCCGATATTCTGCTGTAGGCGCTGTCTGACGCATGACTCCACACTTCCTTCTGTATGTCTGCCGCATGGATCTCATCTCTTATAATTTTACTGCCTCTCAAATAGTACGCCGCGTAATAGATGAGTCCCGCTGCAATCCCGGCCAGGACACAGCCTGCTGATATATAAATGAAATAAGATGTCATTTGGTCATTCCTCAATCTTTCTGATCTTTCTCGCCGGAACTCCGGCATAGATACAGTCTGCCTCACAGTCAGATACAACAACCGCCCCCGCTCCGATCACTGCTCCGTCTCCCACAGTGACACCGGGAAGTATAGTCGCTCTGGCGCCGATCCATACCCCGTTTCCGATTACGATGGACTTCGCCAGCCCGTCTCCTGCTCTCATGCCGCATCCCCCCAGCTCATGGGTGGAGGTGATGAACGTAGTCTGAAACGCCACCCGGCACTTCTCTCCCAATATGACCGGAGCTGTCAGATCAAAGAAGCACTGATAGCTGATAAAGGTATCTTTTCCCAGCTGGAGCCTGTACCCTCCCAGAAAACAGTGAGGAGAGATTTCGCTGGTGCTGACCGAATTTCCCAGAAGATTGTAAATTCCTCTTCGCATAAACCACGGCATTAGATAGCTGGCCGCTATTCTGTTTTGTACCACATTTCTGAACATCCCCCTGGCTCGGATTGCAGTCAGCCAAACCAGTTTTTTTATTTTTTCCATTTTTCTATCTCCCTCTTTGAGTAATTCTTACCAGAAGATTTGAGTAAATATCCCAAAACAGCACCAGTCCACCTGTCAGAATCAGCAGCCCAAACATAATTCCCGCAAACACATCATTGAAAATACAGTTAGTCACCGCATAGACAGCCAGATAGTAGACTGCCCATATAAGCTCCCGAACCGTAGGTTTTAATATCTTAAAATCCGCCATAGAGTATAGATACCATGTGATATACGTCATCAGTGTTGCCAGCGCAATCCCCTGTACACTGTGCCACAGCTTTAACGCTAACAAGTTATAAACCGCGGCAGTTATAACAATTAAGCCGACTGATTTCACATACTTTTTCTTATCCTCTGAGATTTTATACAGATTGATAATCAGCGCATACACAATAATCAAAAAGGGGTAGGCACCGAACAGGAAAAAAAGGATATTAAGGGAAGCGGTATATTTTACAACAAACAGCTTTACGATAAACCGGAAGCAGAAATAAGCCAACGCCGCAAAAGGAGAGAATACCAGCAGATATCTCTTGAATTCAATAATCTGCCGTTCTTCTCTTTCACGGCAGAGATAGTTATAAAAAACCACGGTAACTGCCGTTACCACCGTATTAATCATAGATACCATGGAAAATGCAAACGAATAGTATGCAAACTCAACTGCGGAAAAGAAGCCCTTGACAAACCATAAATCAATTGTAAATACAAACTGAGCTATGAAATTCCCCAGCACGATCAGGCTGCCGGTTTTAATAAGCTTTATGGTATCCCGGCCGTCAACCGGCTTATACTTACGGTTATTTTTAAAGTAGCTGTACTCCAGAAATATACTCATGGACAGATTCGCCAGCAGGGTTGCCAAGCAGTAGAATACATACTGGTCAACACGCAGCACTGCTGCTCCCAGAATATTAAGGCACAATGCACTGATTGTTACAGCATTATTGATTCTGGTATACCGTTTGAATTCCCCCGCAGCCTGGAAAATCTGTTTGAAAAATCCGTTGATGTTGTATGGGATAATACTCACAGCAAACAATGCCATCACAAAATCCTGCCGTACAAATCCAATTGCCAGAACGGCTATTGTTAATACGGTCTCTATTCTCCAGAGGATGGTATGCTCATGCTTTAATATATTTTTGTCGATATTATGGTAGGAGCAGCCTCCATATTTGAGATAGAGCCCGTCCACGTATCCCAGATGAAAAATCCCCACATAGGAGAGATACAGCGTGTACGTCTTCAAACTGGAATAGGATTCGACAGACAGGATATTCGGTATCATCATTCCGGTAATCATGCCGGAAAGCAAAACCATGGTGTTGCTGGATAACACCCGGATAAAGTTTTTCAGTGTTTTCATTCTTTTACTTTTCTTTCGTGTACTTTTACTCCATAATATTCATAGAAGGCCAGAAGAAATGGACATAAAAAGATCCTCATCGTGTTCGTTATAATCAGGGTAGCGCTGGTCAGAATGAGAAATACACTCATTCCAGCCATAAAATACGTATCTGTATTCCATATTTTCTTTTTAATCACCATTTCATAAGTGAGATACAGCAGCCGGAATAAAATCAGGCTGTAAAAAATCAATCCGATGATTCCATTTTCTCCGATCAGACCAATCAGCCCCACATCGTCGCTGTAAACCAGTCCGTCGCTGCCGTGTTTGATAAAAGCAAATTTAAGGTTAGTCTCCCGAATAATCCCTGTTCCAAAGACAGGATTGTCATAAAATGCCTGGAGATAATGCTTAACGGAATATAACCGCCCCAACGCAGAGGAGGATTTGGACTGATCGAAGAAAAGCGAGTAAACCAGATCGGAAAAGATTCCCTGATAAAAGCAGAAAAAGATTCCCGCTGCTAACAGATAAAGGAGAACCGCCTTTTTTGACGCCCGATACCTTGCCACCATTAAAATCGCAAGCAGTGCGCCCCCCAATGCAAGATTCAGCGCCCTAGTCTGCGTACAGTATACATACGCGCCTGCTGTCAAAACTGACGTTACCAGTGCAGCACACCGTTTTCGGAAATTCCGTCTGCTGTCACAGCAGCAGGAGAAGGAATACAGTAGCAGAAAAGGAGCCAGACTGCCAAGGCCAATCCGCAGACTGCCGTCACGGAATGATTTCTCACTGATATATCCATTTAAAAACCAGAGCGAACCGGTATTATACGCTATGGCCTGAAGCAAAATCAGGATCACATAGACAAAAATCAGTGTCAAAAACAGTTCGAGTATTTTCCGCGTATTTGTACACTTCTCCAGTCCATAACAGATGGGAAACGCCATTAAAACTATGTAATAGTGCCTCATTTCCGCAAAAATATCGAAAGGCGACTGGCCATACCGGATTACAGCAAAAACCGTCTCCAGCACAATAAAGAAAAAAAATGCTAAATTAATGACATTGAAATACGGATACTCTGCTGTGTATAATTTTTTTGCTTTCTTATTTAACAGCAAAAACAGCAGACATGCCCCACTGATTACCGCAATCAGTGTCTTATTATAATCTGCGTTTACCCGTACGAAGAGATAACTCAAAAAGGCGTTTAGCTGATAAAAGTTAAACTCCAGAATCATCAGGAAAAAAACAGCGCAGAGAATGAGACTTCCATAGGTCAGCCTGATTTTGTGATTACCGGACCTCATCATAGATTATTCCTTACCGCCTCCAGGTACCCGAATTTGTCGTGCTCCGTCGGTTCCAGAACAGCTCCCTCCCCCCATTCATTCCAGGCGTTAATCACAAGATAATCCGGAGATAGATTTTTTCGTCCGGACTGTATCAGCTGATGGAGGTAACGGGAAAACTTCCGGGGTGCAGCCCCCTTTATAACGAAAGACTTCCGGCCCTTTCTGGGAGAATTATCAAAATTTACAAAAGCGCTTCTGATAATCTGGCAGTCTCCGTATGTTGTATTTTTCTTCAAAAGCTGCCTCCAGACATAATCATAATCGAGGTAATCCGTCAGACCGGATTTTTTGCACAGCACTCGTTTGAGCCTGACGGGAACGGACACGTAATTCCTGCATGTGGAATGGGGCTCAAACTCACAGACAGCCGATGTATACGCACCCTTTCTCCCCGGATTAAACGTGTTTATCATCTCCACGAGATAGATTCCCTTTAACCCTTCTTCTACGGCTCTCCGGTTCCAGTACTTAACCATTTCGTCATATCTCTTTATTTTTCCAAGTGAGTAGATAAACAGCACCGGTTTTCTATTATTTTTGACATACCTCCTGTCCAGGAAGAACGGGAGATAGTACTGGAAATGGCGTTCCCACTCCTCTTCCTCCCCATACTCCTGCTTTATCAAAAGCTCCGTATCCTTCCCATCCCACGTTCTCGCCCACGACTCGTTTGCCCAGCAAAGGCAGAATTCGATGTCGATTTCCTTGTGTTCCAGGAAAAGTTCCACTGGCTTCTCAAGAAGGAGCCTGCCGTTAAACCAGTAGTGGTACAGGATAAACCCGGAAACGTGATATTTTCTGGCGGTTGCCGCCTGCCATTTCAGGGTATCCACATCTGTTAAGTCATAATAATTATGATGGAGGGGGACTAATGGCTGATTATGGCCTTTGTACAGAGGTGTCCCTTTTTTGGTGTTATCCCATTCCGTAAAACCGTCTCCCCACCACCTGTCATTCTCCGGTATCCTGTGGAATGCAGGCAGATACAATGCCATTGCTTTCATTGTTTTTCTCCTTTTTCGTATCTTACTCTTCCGGTTTTTCCATCTCTGTAATCAAGCAGCGCCTTAGCAACAATATGGCTGTCCCACCGGCCAAATACTATCTGCTTCACCAGAAAGTAACCATAAAACGGGAAGAACAGCCAGTTTTCAGAATCATACTTCCTGTGTACCAACAGCGTATTCCTCACACTGTAATAAATGCAGTCCCGGCTGTCTTTTCCGGCGGAGGCGCTGACCTTATGGCAGATCACCGAACGATAGTCGTAAATCAGTTTAAATCCTGCGTTTTTGACCTGACGGCAGTATGCAGTATCCTCACAGTACAGAAAATATTCTTCCGGCAGGATTCCCGCCTTTTCGATGCATGCTTTTGTGAGAACCATGAAACAGCCGGATATAAACCCGGTCTCCTCCACCACATCCCTCTGCCCGCAGTCAGCCTCCATATATCCTCTATGGACAGCGATACCGCTTCTTTTCAGCAGGCGGCCGCCCCCATACCAGATTGTATCCGGATTGGAATAATACAGGATCTTTCCCGTTACAATCCCTGCGCTGCCGTTATCTTTTGCCGTTTGTACCGCGCATGTTAAAAAATCTTGTCTTACGACCGTATCGTTGTTTAAGAGAACCACATATTCCGCGCCCGCCTTTACCGCCGCTTTGATTCCTATATTATTTCCGCTGGAAAAACCTTTATTTTCTGCGCTGATCAGCAGCGTCATCCGTATTCTTTTTTCTGTATATTCTCTGATACGGGCTGCCGAATCATCTGTGGAACAATTGTCAACGATGAAAATATCAAGGTTTTCATAGTCCACACGTTCCAGGCTGTTCAGACACTCTATGGTATCTTTCCAGCCATTATAATTAACCAGTATTATGCTTACTCGTGGTTCCATCATGTTTCTTCCTCAAACAGAATCTTACTAAACGTTCTCCTGGCGGCTTCCTGTGAATACCGTTCCGTAAAAATATCCCTGATGCTCTGATGATACCTGCTTATCCCCGCCTGCCGATACGCTTGAATCTGTCTGATAAATGCCTCTTTTGTATCGCACTGATACGGTTCCAGTCCCACATAACCGCAGAACGCTTCCCCGGTTCCTAAAATAATTTTCCCGTACATCAATGCTTCTGCTGTTTTTGTCTTCATCCCATCTCCCTCGAAAATAGGACTCACTACAAGATCCGCTGAATTATACCAGGCGTCAAGGCTGTCAACCGTTCCAACAACCGTAACTCTGGAATTTCCTGCAAATGGATTCCGTCCTCTCAGCTCCTCCATACGGTAACCCACTATGTAAAGATGGATATCCCCAGTCAGAACATTCAGGACATTTTTGACAAACCATGTGATACCTGCCACATTAGGCCAAAAGTAACCGCCCACGAAAAGAAGGCGAAATTCGTGGTCCAGCGGCATCTCTGTCTGCAAGTCGATGGCTGTATCAGAGTAGTAGGAGGGAAGAAAATACTGGCTCCTGACCCCGTAATATTGATATAACAGTTCATTATCCCGCTGGTTCAGCATCAGATTGATATCGGTATATTTAAGTCCGATTCGTTCATTTCGAAAGACGGCAAGAAACTGGGTCATATTCCTCAGCTTTCCCCAGTCTGCCTTCAGTTTTAATTCCCATGTTTTCCGGTTGACTCCGTGAAAAAATACAATAATTTTGACAGATGGAAATTTTTTCTTAATCCGCCTGATCAGCGTACCGTAAAATGTATTGTCAAGAAACACCACATCATACGATCGTTCCTCTATTTTTCTCAGGATTTCCCTGATAATGGAGCGGTTAAGCAGGGTCACATTTCCCTGCAGATTATTGAGCAGCTGTCCCATGTGATTTTTATAGGCACTGACACACTGAATTTTCCTGTCCCCGTTAAGCTCCGACCATTCCCGTTTCCATAGAGGGGCTACCGCATCCACATTGTCATATCCGACCAGTTCCCGTATCGATTCCAGATGATTCTTTGAAGCAACGGAGCCTCCGCTGATCTCCTCATTGACCAAATATTCTGATATAAACAGTACTTTCATCGAGTTCATCACCTTAGCTTCAATCCCCATTTTTTATAGTAGCGGATCATGGATTCCAGATGAATCCAAAACAGTCTCATATTTTTGTGAGAACCTTTTTCCCACTTGTGGATCACGGAAGTTTCGGGGCAATATATAATAGGGGTAATCCTGCTGACTTTTTTGCAAAGGTCTGCATCCTCCATGTACATAAAATACCGCTCGTCAAATCCATTGACACATTTTAACAGCTTCGTCTCCATAACCAGGAAGGAGCCCTGAGCGAACGGCACAGGAAAGGGGGTTTTGTAATCGTGATCCTGCAGTGTGTGCCTTTTTCTTCTCTGATCAAAGACCCTGCCCGGAAGCCTTCGAACCGCCATATCGCACAGTGTGATCTCATTGCGGCAGGAATACTGTAAGTTGCCGTTCTCATCTACGATTTTTGGGATGCACATGCGCACCCGCTCTCTTTTCATGAAATCCAGCAGCTTTGAAAAACTGTCCTCCATCAGCATAATATCAGGATTTACAATCGCATGGTACTGCGAATCCAGCAAAGGCAGAGCGAGATTATGGCCGCTGCCAAACCCTATATTTCTACCTGGATTCCGGTATTCCATGTCCGGATATTTATCCAGAATATCGCTAAACTCCTCCGGCGTACCCCCATTATCAATCACAAAGATACGCTTTTTTAAGTTTTTATCCGTGTACTGTTCGATCGATTCAATGGCTTTGATAATCATTTCACCATTATGGTAAGCTACAATAGAAATCGTCAGATCATCCATGTGTATTCTACTCTTTCCTCTGAATTCGTCATTTAATAGTATCCTGCATACTTATTGTAATAATTTCCGTACTTTTCATAGTAGTAGCTGCCTTTTTCCGGATTGACTTTATTAAGCACCACACCGAGAATTCTGATCCCTGTCTTTTCCAGCTGCTGCCTGGCCCTTCTGACCCATCGGCTGCTGATCCGGTCCGCCTCCACAACAAGAACCGCGCCATCGCAGTATTGGGATACAATGGCTGCATCAATTACGTTACCCAGGGGAGGCGTATCGACAATGATATAATCAAAAGAATATTTTGACTTGTCTTTTAAATCCGCCATCAGCTGGCGGCACACGTCATTGTCCAGAAGCTCAGATGCGTTTGGCGCATAGGGGCCGGAAAAGATAATCGAGAGATTTTCCTTCGAAGTTTTATATATAATCTCGTTCGGTTCGATCTGCCCGCTCAGAGCCTGGGACAGTCCATTGATTTTCTTTGACAAATTCAGCTTATGGACCAGCACGGATTTACGGATATCCGTGTCTATAAAGAGAATCTTCTTTCCCGCTTCGGCTAAGGATAGCGCCAGCTGAAATGCTGTGCTGGTTTTCCCTTCATTGGGCGCTGTGGATGTAAACATTATCATGGTAAACGCGGCGCTCAGAAATCCGATATTGGTGCGCAGCGTCTTGATTTCTTCCCGGTACTGCCGGTTAAACTGGCCGATATGGTCTAACTCAATACATTCCATCTACGTTTCTCCTCATCTGCTCTTTTTCCGTTTCCGCTGCTTTGCCGTGTGATTCTCGGGACAGGCGGGCAGAACCGCCAGGACAGGAAGTTCCAGACACTGTTCCACGTCCTCCTCTGTCTTTATGGAGTCATCCATGAGCGTGACGGCTGCCAAAACCGCACTCACGAAAAACAGCGCAAATACCCCGCCAAGAACCGCATTGTTTTTTACATTGGGCTTTGTACTGTAGGCCGCCACTTCTCCGCTCTCTACAATCTTGGGCGGGTCCATTTCCATTATCTCAGAGATATAGGTGGCGGAACATTTCGCCACCTCATCAACAATTGATTTAGACATATAGGGATTCTCACTCTCCACAGTGATGGACAGGATTCTTGTATCCTTCGGATTGTCAATGCTTATCATTCTCTTTAATGACGCATATCCCATGTCCAACCCAAGATTCTTAATCACCTGTTCCATCACGGTGCGGCTCCTGATCAATACCTTGTAATCCTGAGTCAGCTGCGTTCCTATCTCAAAATCCGCCAGTGAAGAAATTGTCGTTTCTTTCGAGAGCACATAAACCATGGAGGCGGAAGTGTACGTCGGTTCAATAAAAATTTTTGAATACACTCCTGCCGCCGCGCCTCCGATTAACAGAGACAGAAGCAGCAGCCACCATTTCTTTTTAAATGCCAGAAACACCTGTCTTAAGTCAACTTCTACCCCTTCTTCCTCCGTATTCTGACTGATTTTATCGTTATTCATCATTTTCTCCATTTCGTATCTCTATCCTGTGTTCTGTCCATTAAAATCCTTTCAGGATTGCCATAAAGGATTTTGTATGCAAGCTCTCTGTCACAGTGTTTTTTTATCCACTTAACCGCCCTGGCCATCTCCGGCGGCCGCTTTTTGCAGTCATGCGCATCGGTCGCTATCAAATGAATGTACCCCTCTTTCACCAGCGTACGGTACCATCTCAGATCCGTCTCCGGAAAGGTGGAGTTAAAGCAGTCTGTATTGATCTGAAAGGTAAGTCCCGCTCTCGTAAGCTCTTCTATGTAATCGATCCTTCTTGACAGACAGGCATATCGCTCTGCATGAGCCAGAACCGGGCAGTAACCGGCAAACACCAATTCAGATACGGCTTTAAAAATCTTTTTATACCAGACGTTTACAGGGAATTCCACCAGTACATACCTGCTCCGGGCAATGCTTAATACCTTTCCGCTGTGCAGCTCCTCAATCGAATCTGGTGTGTACCAGACCTCATTTCCGCAGAAAAACTGCATATCCATGATTCCTTCTGCCTGTACGCCGGCTTTTACCTCCTCCAGCCTGGTCCTTACAGCCTCACTGCCGGCCGGCTCCTGTCCGTAAGAATCGTGAGGAGTAAAAACAACGGTCCGGATCCCTTCATGGTGAGCAATCTTAAGAGCTGCCATCGTCTCCGTCATGTTCTCTGCCCCATCGTCAAGACCAGGAAGAAGGTGACAATGCAGATCATAGAAACCTTCCATTTGTATTCTGCCTTTCTTTTCCTTATTTACTTCTCTTCATATACCAGGCTGCTTCCAGTATTCCCATGGATATGCAGCCGGCCATCCCTCCTGTCACCAGACCGAGCAGTGCCAGATTCTGCAGATAAAGACGGGTAAATTCATCTGATACTGCTGGTTTATCCGCTAAGGCGCCGAATCTTAACCACAGCCACAGCGATGCTGATACCAGAAGCAGCAGAAGGGCCGAACATACAAGGCTATATGCACAGGTTCTTATTCCCCGGTACTTTCTGGAGCGGGAAAGTATAAGCAGGCCATTAGTAAGTAACAGAATTATTACTGCGGGAGGTGATACACTCCTGATAAACCCATTGAAACGTCCGGTCTCCCTGCCCCACCACAATGCACCATCCCAAACCAGCAATTTCTCATATCTTCGTTCTAAGCAGGCGGTAACAATCGATGCCGCCTCCCCGCCCTTTTTCTCCCTCACCGCTCCTTCGACCCCATTTAGCAGAACACTGCAATCAGGAGTTGAATTTTTCTGATTCAAGGCGTCAATGGTCTGCTGCCGCGCCTGGATCATGACTTTTCCATACAGCGTTTCATCTTCCGCAGACAGTTGGGGGATATCCGTCAATAAGGCAATTTCCTCTATATCAGCCTGTACAGCCAGGTAAATATTTTCGTAAAAATGCGTTTGGCCCAATAACTTTACGGCTGAGTCCTTCTGCATACCCGCTAAAAATACTGCCGTGATTCCCATGATTACAATCCAGCCAAAAGAAGATACTGCAAACAGGAACCTCTTCATACGTTTAGAAAGCTGAAACCTCCTGTGTTTCCTCCAAAGCCCTGCCCCTGCCGCTAAAAGTGACAGCAGCAATAAAACGCAAACTGCAAAAATAATAATTTCCATTCCTGCATATGGAATACTCCACCGCTTTCCATAATTCTGTTCCTGATGAAAAACAGGCTTTTTCAGCATGAGATACGTCTCTCTCATCGTTTCAGAATATCGCCTGTAAACGGGCCATACTGCCTCTTCCGTTTCCTCAAGGTCCTGGCCATCTAATGGAACCGGAGCAGTATGACCCTCATATTCTGTTTCTGCAGATTGATTTGCCGTATTTCCTTTTTCAGGCATCACCTTCGCTTCTTTTGATTCCTGTTCATTTCGGCCATCAATCAGCTCCAGATATCCCTCTGAAACACCTCTCCCAACATTCTCATACATTTTCTTTATGGCTGTCCGGCAGTCTGCTTCTCCCAAATCTACATCATCTCCGCTGAGATAAGCAATCAGGCTGTCAATATAATTCTGTTTCGCGCGATAAGTATGGCCTTCCCACTCAAAGGTCCCGCTGGCTGCCGCGACTACACTCTGTTCACCGGCATTCAGCCCGCCAGCGTGGCAGACATGGGGAAAAGCCAGGCTGAAGATTACAATAAGCACTCCGGGAAAAGAAAGTTTTATGCTCCGCTTTATCGCAGTTCCAATTCCCATCTATTCTACGCTGACGGTATACACCAGGTCTCCGGTCTGGGTTCTTCCCGATACGGTACCAGAGAAAGATACTGTTACCGTATATGTGCCCTTTGTAAACGAGAACGTATCAGACCCCTTAAAGCCCAGTGTCCTGGCTGCACCAATTAAGTCGTACGTTTCTCCGTCGTAGAGAACCGCACTCGTTCCCTTCCCTGCGATGACAGTTCTCGTCACATAAGGGGAGGATACAAATGCCCGAAACGTCTGATCCGCCCAGTCCAAACCTGACAGGAGCGTGTTTTCACTCTCTGGCATTACGGTTATATTCATACCTGAAATTTTGGCGGAACGGACAGACGGGCTGTCGGAACTCTTATTTACCGCCTCTTTAACACTCTGCCTCACAAAATCTGCAATTCTTACCTCTTCCTCCGATGAATCATTTGACACGGTATTCTCCACTTTATTGCCTCCGCTCTCCCATCGGCTGGATACGTATGGTCGGGCGCCTGTTGTACCGTTTTCCGTAAAGTTATAGGTAACTCCTCCAATTTCCATCTGACCTACGAAAAGAGAACCGCTGTCCTCCAGGAAATAGACATTGCCGTTAACCTCCACCAGGCCTCTCTGCATAGCGCCGGAATACGCCAGAAAATACCATTTTCCATCAGAATCCTGATGCCACCCCGTCTTCATGTCTCCGTTTTCAGGATTTAAATAATACCAGTTCTTATCCGAATCCTGAAACCAACCGGTCTCCATAATCCCCTGATCGTTAAAGTGATACCACGTTCCTGATGCATCCTGAAACCATCTGCCCTCCAGATACTCGTTCGCTTCGTTGGCGTACTTCCAGCCTGACTCTGTCTGCTGCCAACCGGCGGCATAAGTGGTTCCTGCCATCAGCACAGAAAATAATGCCGCTGCTAACCATACCTTTCCATTTCCTGTTTTCATCTTTTTCCTCCTGTCTTACCGTAACTGAACTACATTGCTCCATTCCTTCCGAATACGGCGCCTACCGTTCGAAACAGAATCTTTATATCCAGCTTAAAATTCCAATCCAGAATGTACTGCCTGTCCAGATTTACAACCGTTTCAAAATCTGTGATATCACTCCGCCCGCTCACCTGCCATAATCCGGTAACGCCTGGCTTGACGGCAAGTCTTGCCCGATGGCGCAGCTCGTACTTTTCCCACTCATCGACCGTGGGAGGGCGGGTTCCCACCAGGCTCATGTCTCCCTTGAGAACGTTCCACATCTGCGGCCATTCATCCAGGGAATACTTACGCATCAAACCGCCAATACCTTTTTCTCCTCCGATAATGCGGGGATCATGGTCGATTTTGAACATTCTTCCATCACTGACCCGGTTCCTGTCCATAAGCTCTTTTTTCCGCTCCTCCGCATCCATATACATACTGCGGAACTTATACATTTTGAATTTTTTTCCGTTCTCACCAACCCTTACCTGAGAAAAAAACACAGGCCCTGGTGATTGTAAATAGATACAGGGAGCCAAAAAAAGATATAAAATGCCTGTAATCAGGCAGCCTGTCACGCCTCCCGCCACATCCAAAGCCCTCTTTAACGCCATTTGTCCGGAGCCGGCCATATTCATGCTGCTCGTCAGTACGGTAAATCCTCCAAGGCGTTCCACGCTGTGCTTACGTCCCGCCTCGCTTCCCCGCTGATACAGTTTCGTATGGATCGTAACTCCCATCTCGCTGAATCCCTCTATAATCTCAGGCGGTGCCTGAGCAGAAGGAGGCAGATCGACAAACACTGCATCCACCCATTCCCGGCATACATATTCCACCACAGAGCCCGCATCCGCTACCACCGGCACATTTCCAAGCTTTTTATTATGAAAACCAGATTCCAGCACTGCAATTCCCGTCAGCAGAAAACCTTCATAGAAATTACGTTCTATCTGCTTCTGCACCACATCGATCATTTCCGATGTAGTCAAGATAAGCAGAGAGCGACAGCCATTTCCATTTTTTCTCCACCTTTTCAGTAACTTTTTCCAGATATTCCGGCCTGCACAGGTCAGACAAAAATAAGCGAACCCGGTAAAAACAAAGAGCAGTCTGGAATAGTTCCCGCCATTCTGCGTAATAAACAGATAAAATGCTGCCGCCAGAAAAACGAGACACGCGTGTCTGCCAGCCGCAAGGAACTCAGAAAAACTGTTTCTCCTTAAAACATTTTTAAAGCTTTCACAAAAAAAGGTGATTACTACCTGAATCATGGGAAAAATAATTGCCATATTCCGATTAATCTGTATAGCATACGGAAGCCTTCCCTCCTGCCAGATCAGGCAGCCAAACAGATAGGCTATCTGCAGACTTAAGCAGTCTATAACCATAAAATCCAGATGTTTCAGCCAGCCTTTTCTTTTTTTCTCATACATAGTCCCGCCATCTTTCTCTTTCGTAAGTTTTACTCCTGCATTTTCCTTTTTCGCCTGACCTTTTCATATTGTATTTTTACAACATAATATACATTATGTTGTAAACGCAAAAACAGGACAAACTGCTTGAAGACTGTGTTTTTTGACACATGTCCTCAATTGCTGTTTTGTCCTGTTTCTTTTTGATTCTTATGCAATTTTACTTCCTTGCCATCTGCCAGGTAATAGAGGAATTGTGATAAATTAAAACCATAATTCTTGACAGAGGTTCATTTTCGTTGTATATTCTATTTACGACATAATGTATATTATGTATTAACGCATTGATGATTTCTCTTGACAACCTTTCCTTCAGATTGTATACTTGTTACAACATAATGTATATTATGTTGTATTTTTTTGTTTACTTTTACAGAATCAATTCCATTGCATTCATTTGCCTCTCGTACTCTCTGCTGCTGGTCGTTGTATAGATTCTTGTAGTCTCTATGTTGCTGTGGCCTAATATGTCTGCCAGCCTTACTATATCCTTCTGTTTTTTGTAATAAGTCCTGGCGAACAAATGACGCATATTATGAGGAAATACTTTCCGGGAATCTATCCCTGCTTTTTGACACAGCCGGTTCATTTCCCCCCATATATTACTGCGGTTCACAGGTACTCCCGTTTTGGTAATAAAAATACAGCCGGTTTTAATCTGATAGTTCTCGCTGTAACAGCTTAACTTTACCGCCAGCTTGCGTGGAATCAAAATAACTCGTTCCTTACCCTTACAGTTAACCTCAGCATACCCATTTAAAACTGCGTCAACAGTAATATTGTGAAGCTCGCCAATTCGTATTCCCGTACTGCATATTGTTTCCATAATAAGCGCCAGACGCTCCTTGTTTTCCTTCCTTGCCTCTTCTACAAGCCTGATATATTCAGCACGGCTCAATTCTTTATTCCGGTCGCAAAACACCTTCTTCTGTATCTTCAAAAGCTTCACATGGCAGTCCAGCCTTCCTTTATAAGACAGATAGTTGTTGAGAGCAGCCAGCATAGAATTGACGCTGGACGGGCGATATTGATTTGCTAATTCTTTTTTGTATTTCATGACCAGTTCTTTGGATATCGGTTCAGAGCCGATTGACAACGCCTGTTCCCCTGCAAAAAGGAAATATTTCCTTACATCACGGAGATATTTTTCTATTGTTGCATTGCTCTTTTCTTCATACAGCAGATAGTCTTCGTACTTTTTCAGTTCTTCTTCCATCTAATATTTCTCCTTTTACTTTTTCCTACTATCATATCCTAAATGGAGAAAAATATTATTATACTGCCTGCCGACGTTTCTTATATTTTTCATTTTCTCTCTGCCTCGTCCTCCTCAGCCTCTTAAAAACTCTTTTGGCCATGTTTAGGAATAGCGCAGGCAGGAAATTGTAAAATCTCGTTAATTATCTTACCGATATAAAATAGACTAATATAATAAGAGACACAAAAAGGATCATATGCTTCTTTTTGTGTCTCTTATTATATAAACAATTTAGGACCTGCATACAATTTATTATTACTCAGTGCTTTTCCTCTCTGTTCTTCTTCCTAGTCAACCAGATATTCTTCAAACAGCATTCCGCTCACAAGCATATCATTATATTGGGCTTATGGGGCTCCTACCAATGCATCGGTACATCAGGACAAGTTTGCACAGCAACTGCCGTTCTTATTTCGATTTGCGAAGTATCCCCTCCAAAAAAAGATCAAGCGCTATACTTCCACTTGATCTTTTCAAAAACTTCTATTTTCCGGTTATTACCCCAATAACAAATTAATTTAAATTCACAAAATCTCCATAAATCTCTGTACCGGTCAACTTCTCCCACCATAAAATGTTACTCAAACAGCCCAAAAATAACCAACCATTCGCTTGATATCTATTAAAAGCCATTTTTCCGTTCTAAAAACACAGCTCATTTTTGCCCGAATTTCGGCTGTTTTTTATTCCGTAACCACTACATCTTGTCTCCAACTCCCTATTTCCCTATTTTATCCACAAGTGATATCAAACAACACACCTCAACATGGCTTGTCCCCGGAAACATATCCACCCCCCACGCCACTTTCGCCTCATACCCCATCTTCCTAAACACCGCCAAATCCCTGGCCAGCGTATCCGGGCCGCAGGACACATAGACCACTTTTTCCGGTTTCATCTTAACTACCGCCTGAATAAATTCTTCCGTGCTCCCACTCCTTGGCGGGTCCATAAAGACGACGTCGGCGTGTTCTCCATTGTCCGCCATCCTGCTCATGAACGCACCGGCATCATTACAATAAAACTGCACATTCTTAATCCCATTGATCTTAGCATTCTGAGCTGCGTCCCGCACTGCATCGCGGTTTAATTCCACGCCGATCACCTGGCCTGCCTCCTGACTTGCCACGATCCCAATCGTACCAATACCGCAGTACGCGTCAATCACCGTTTCTTTCCCCTTAAGTGCGGCCAGCTCCATCGCTTTCCGATAGAGCACCTCTGTCTGTACCGGATTTACCTGATAAAATGATTTAGAAGAGATCCGGAAACGGAAGCCGCACAGGATGTCCTCAATATAGCCTTTGCCGTACAGCACATTCTCCCTGTCACCAAGTACCATACTGGTGTCCCTGCCGTTTACATTCTGAACGATCGTCGTAATTTCCGGATGCTTTTCTCTCAATGCCCGTACAAAATTGTTCTTTGAAGGAAATACCGGAGAAGCGGTAACCAGAACGACCATAATTTCACCCGTTGTGAATCCCCGCCGTATCAGGACATGACGCAGGAGACCATATCCCGTGTCCTCATCATACGTTTTAATCTTAAATGATTTTAACATGCCTCTGATGGTTCCAATAATCTCATCCGCTTTTTGATCCTCAATCAGACAGGACTCTACGGGTACGACACGATGAGTATTCGCCTCGTACACCCCCGAAACGGGATTTCCCTTTTTATCATGGTCGAAAACAGCGTGTACCTTATTTCTATAGTGTAAAGGATCCTTCATTCTAATAATCGGCTGCACCTTACAATAGGGTTTTAATAATTCTTCCAGCTTTGCCTGCTTGATCTTCAGCTGTTTTTCATAAGGCATATCCAGAAGCTGACATCCGCCGCAGCGCAAAAACACAGGACATGCAGAAGTATTCTTTCTGACTGGCTGCCTGTCCACTTTTATTCCTTCCCTGCTCTGTAAATTGGAGTTCCCGCCAGAAGCTCTGTTCCTGCCTGTATCGTACTTCGGTTTCTGGCTGTCATTGCCCCAGTTTCCTTTTCCGCCTGCTCTTTGCTCCTTTTTAGGCCCTTTTTTCTGATCCGACGCTTTCTCCCCCGAATCCGGCTTTCGTCCCATCTTCCTGCCTTCATTGGGCGCTTTATTCTTCTCCTGCCTTGAACTGCTGTCTTTTGCAGCTTTATCATCACGCTTTCCTTTTGTCGCCTTTTCTGTCACTACCCTCGGTCTTTCCGCTTTCAGCCGGTTTTCATTCATTTGATTTTGCCTTCCTTTTTCTTCTTTTATGTTCATGGCGTATTTGGCTTCCTCCAACACTTTCCGCTGCTAAACTGCCAAATATGATAACTTCCTAAATATAATATTCAGTAAAAGCCATTCTATCGTTACAATCAATCGATAACCATTCCCTTTATAGAACTTATTATAATACAAGACGCTGTATAAAACCATCGAAAAAAACATTGTCCTGTCAATCCTGTATCAGTTACAGTTCACGGCCCATTTGTCCGTCTTCTCCGTCCGGTCTGCTCTGCTTATCTCTCAGCTTACCCTTGCATTTTTCTCACACTCTAGTATAATAACACCAGGATTCTTATTACTCCTTTGACAGATTTCAACCAGAAAGAGGCACTCCATATGACAAACATTACGCCAGGAGAATGTGTTACCCCCATACCGGACTTTCACTTAGACCGCACCCTATATACCGGACGGCCTGCAAATCCTGCCGGGCGTCCAGATAAAGAGATACACACTTACGATCTACTGGACAAGCTGGGAATCGCCTATCAGCGTCTGGATCATGATCCGACCGCTACGATAGAAGCATGCCATGATATCGATGCGCTTTTAAACACAAATATCTGTAAAAATTTATTTCTGCGCAATGCTCAGAAAAACAGTTTTTATCTTCTCATGATCCCGGGACATAAAAAATTTCGGACGGCGGTCCTGTCAAAACAAATCGGCTCAGCCAGACTCTCATTTGCGGAACCGGAATTTATGGAAGAGTATCTGAACATAACGCCTGGCTCCGTCTCCGTTCTGGGCCTGATGAATGATAAAGAAAATCGTGTCCGTCTGCTGATTGACAAGGCTATTCTTGAACAGGATTTCCTCGGCTGTCATCCCTGTATCAATACGTCCAGTTTAAAAATCCGCACCTCGGACATTATCGAAATTTTCTTACCACGCATCAACCACGCCTACACTCTGGTAGATCTGCCCGACGATCAGAATTAGAACTCCATCCTTATCATATCACCCATCGTACTGCCTGCTGCATAAAAAATGGCCGCGTTTTCAACGCAGCCATTTTTTCTTATCCTTATTCTAATCCCCTTTTCACATCTCTTCTTCTCGCCTACTCCTCATACCAGGCAATCCGATTTTTCCCCTCCTGTTTCGCCCGGTACATGGCCTGATCGGCTTTGGAAAACAGTTCCTGATACTCTTCGTCCAGCTCCCCGGTGCTTGCGGCGATTCCGATACTCACAGAAATCCGGTGTTCGCCTTCCTTCGTAAAATCCGCTGTGCCGTTTAAAAGCTTCATCGCCCTCGTTTTCGTCTCGCCGCACTCGGAATAGACCACGAATTCATCGCCTCCCACCCGGCCAATCAAGTCGGAATCCCGGAAAATTTCACGCAGCAGTTCCCCGATTTTAACGAGAATCTTATCCCCGGCCTGATGGCCGTACTGGTCGTTCACGTCCTTGAAATTATCAATATCAATCATATATAAACAGCCGCGGCTGCCTCTTTTTAAAGTTTCTTCCATCATATATTCAAATGCCGTCTTATTATACACGCCGGTTAAACCGTCTCTGGTGGACTGGAAGAGAAGCTGCTCCTCCCGCTCCTTCTGTTTGGTGATATCATCCAGTTTTCCAATCAGACAAACAGGCGTGTCCGCCCCGTCGTACTCTGCCCTGACGTGACAGATACACCAGCGGTATTCTTCCTTATTCGCTTTCATACGAAACTCAAAGCATCTGTTCTCTCCCTGCGCCGGCGGACGCTTCACGTATTTCTCCAATACATTCTTTAAAACCGGAATCTCGATCTGACCGGACGCGTTCGGTGTAAATAGAATCGCTCCGTCCCGGTATCGATACTCAAACAGGACCGTATCGCTAAATTCCCCCAGTCTCCGGTACAATGCTTCCTGCACCTCCTGCCTATACAATGCTTCCCGCACCTCTTGCCCGTCCTGCCCCTGGCCACACTCCCGCATTATCTCCTTTTCCCTCCTCACCGGATAAGAAATCACAGTCATCACGGCCATTGCCGCCAAAGATACTGCAAACACAGCCGCGATCAAGCCGCCTGCCGCCCCTCCGAACTGCATTTGGCAGCAGCCAAACATTCCTGCCATGATCAGGATATAGATCAGGCCGCATAAAAAAGCCCAGTTTTTCCAGGACCATTTATCCTTCCTCTTTTTTAAATATTCTGTCATCGGACATCCTCTCGCCCTATAGGCACGCACTTTCTTTTTATCATTCTCTTTCGTTTTTCTAACTTATATAATAACGCTTTTTATCCGTATATGCAACCGATTTTTCTGCCATTATTACGCATATAAAACGGAATGTCGGGAAAGATTATCCTTTATGATTAACCATAGAGGTGATAAGAATGAATGAACAGTTTGTCAGAAACAGAATTACAGAGCTCCGTTTGAAAAAGGATGTCTCGGAATACCAGATGAGTCTGGATCTTGGTAAAAATAAGAGTTACATTCAGGGTATTTCCTCTGGCCGCTCCATGCCTTCCATGAAACAATTCTTCGAAATATGCGATTACCTGGAAATTACGCCGCTGGAATTCTTTGATACAGAAATGGCGGAACCGCCACAGTTCCGCAGGGCCGTGGAGTTGCTGAAAGAACTGGATCAAGAGGATTGGGAAGCGATTATTCCGCTTCTGATGCGGCTTCGTAAAGAAATAACCCAAAAACAGGCGGAACCATAGCGATCGTGAATTCCCGTCAGGAAGACGATGAAAATCTATTTTTCACCGCCCCTGACAGGATTCACACCGCATGGCTCCGCCTTATATCTTAAATCTAAGCAATTGTAAATTTACGCTTACTTAAATTTACGTTTACTTATACCGCCCTCGTATTTTCCTTCAGCCATTCGGCCTCTTCCGCTGTCAAATACGGGGATATCTTCTCATATACTGCGCTGTGGTAGCTGTTTAAGAGTTCCACATCCCGCTCGTTCATCAGGGATTTATCGAGTGCTTCCAAATCAATCGGCACAAAGGTCAGAAACTCAAATTCCATAAACTGGCCGTATTCGTTCTTCTCTGCCTTCTTGCAGACAATAAGATTTTCCGTACGCACACCGTGGCTGCCTTCAATATATACGCCCGGCTCGTCGGAAGTCACCATGCCTTCTTCCAATACACAGTTGTCCTGGCGTTCCGGCACCATACGCCAGCGGATTCCGTTGGGGCGTTCGTGAACATTTAACAGATAGCCTACTCCGTGGCCGGTTCCGTGGTCAAAGTTCAGTCCTCTGCTCCAGAGCGGCTCTCTCGCCACATAATCCAGTGTAAGTCCTCTGCACCCATATAAGAACTTTACAGCGGCCAGACGCAGCATACTGATGACGCTCAGGGTAAAATGTTCCCGTTCTGCTTCCGTCGTCTCCCCCAGGGAGATCGTTCTCGTCACATCGGTTGTTCCCTCATAATACTGTCCGCCGGAATCTACCAGATAGAGTCCTTTTGGCTCCAGAGCCGCGTTGCTCTCCGGCGTCGCGGAATAGTGGCACATCGCCGCATTTGCCCCATAAGCGGATATGGTATGGAACGAAAGTCCCAGATTTCCCTCCTGCTCTGCGCGCAGATTATCCAGGTAATGCTCCGCGTCAAGCTCGGTGATGGTCTGCTTTCCAATATTCTTTTTCAGCCAGCAGATAAACTTCACCATGGCCACACCGTCTTTGATATGGGCCTTCTTCATATTTTCGATCTCAACCGGATTCTTAACTGCTTTGGCCGGAGCGGTCGGATTCATACGGTCAACAACTGCATTGGATTCATCCAGATTGCTGATAATTGCATAGTTGGTCTTCGCTGTCTCCAGAAGCACCTTCTGGCCCTTTAACTGGCTCACCGCATCGTAAATATCATTGTACGGCCGTACGGTAACGCCCAGCTCTTTTAAATAGGATTTCACTTCGCTGTCCAGAACCGCCTCATTGATAAATAAATAGAACCGTTCCATCGTCACCAATGCATAGGAAAGGACTACGGGATTGCAGACGACATCATTTCCACGGATATTTAACTGCCACACGATATCATCAAGCGTGGTGAGGACGTGGACCGTGGTCTTCTCCTTCTTCATCGCTTCCCTTAAATCGGCAATCTTATCCGCTGCTGATTTGCCCGCGTAGTTTTCTTTTAAAATCCAGACCGGTTCAGCGGATAACGCCGGACGGTCTTCCCAGATGATATCCACCAGGTCTTCCTTCCAGGAAAATTTCACGTGCTTGTCTTCCAGAAGTTCTTCCAGCTTCTCTCCCAGCTGGCTGTTGACGACACGGCCGTCGAAACCCAGGGTTCCGTTCTGAGGCATAACCTCTGCCAGATACTCTTCCTCGGTCGGAACGCCCTCCTGACCGGATTTCATGAGGAGCACGCCTGATCCCTCCAGCTGCTTCGCCGCCTGTACGAAATACCGGCCGTCGGTCCAGAGTCTCGCCTCTGTCTGCGTGATAATCGCCGTACCGGCGGACCCTGTAAAACCAGTGATAAATTTCCGGCATTTAAAATAATCGCCCACGTATTCCGACTCATGAAAATCGGAGGTTGGAATCATGTAAGCGTCAATCTGGCGCTCCGCCATCAGGCTTCGTAATGCTGCAATTCTCTCTTGAATCATAACCTTTCGTCTCCTTTTGCTTCATAATAATTCTCGATTGCCGCCGTTATGCCCTCGCTGTAAGTCGGATGGGCCCTCATGGCAAGCATGAGCTGATCCGCTGTCAGGCCATTTGCGATAGCAGTCGCCATCTCACTGATCATATCAGTGGCCCGCGGACAGACGATCTGAGCGCCGACAATAGTCCCGGAATATTCCTCAAAAATCAGATGAATAAATCCGCTCTGTTCTCTGGTAATGATGGATTTTCCATTACCGCTCATGGAGTAGCGCCCGCAGCGCACCTTCATGTTATGGGCCTTCGCTTCTTCCACCGTAATTCCGACGGAAGCAATCTCCGGCTCGGTATAAATGCATCCCGGCACGACCGGAAGTTCTACAAACATGCCGTTCGGAACCACGGAAAGCCGTATGGTGTGATGCACGCCCGCGATCTTTTCCACTACATAAGTGCCTTCGGCCGCCGCCACATGAGCCAGCATCTTGCCGGCCGTCACATCGCCGATGGCGTAAATGCCGGATTCACTGGTTCGGAACTCTGAATCCGTCTTAAGACATCCGTCTTCCATGGCAAGGCTGACATCCCGTCCAAAAAGTCCGTCCAGATTCGGCTTTCGGCCTGCTGCCAGGAGAATCTGGCCGGAACGGATCGTCCGCACCTCTCCATCCGCCTCATAAACGCAGATGAGTCCCTGTTCCTCCTCGCGGATTTCCAGGACCTTTGCCTCACACTGGACAGCGATTCCTTTCCGTCTCAGTTCATTTTCCAGGACCTCGGAAACTTCATTGTCCATAGGTCCCAGTAAATGCTCCCGGCTTTCGATGATCGTCACATGGGAGCACAGCGCCTGGAATATCGTTGCGAATTCCACTCCGATCACGCCGCCCCCAATAATCGTGAGGCGGTCGTAATTCCAGGTATCGGAAGCCAGCAGACGGTCACTCGTCAGAACGCCCGGCAGCATCGCTCCCGGAATATCCGGTATCACCGGTTTCGCCCCTGTTGCGATAATAATGTGATCTGCCTCGTAATAGTCTTTACCTGAAGGACTGTTGACCTCCACGGTCCGTCCCCGGCGGATCGTCGCCGTTCCCTCGATATAGTCGACTCCCGCATGTTCAATCGATTCCCGAACTTCCTTCCGGTACTCTTTTACAGAACGTTTCTTATAGTCCTGCATTTTTTTAAAGTCAAAAGAAATGAAATCAGCCGATACTCCAAATACATCACAGCTCTGAAACGCTGCAAACATACTGGAGGCATGAAGCAGAGCCTTAGTCGGAATACACCCCTTATTGACACAGGTCCCGCCCAGTTTTTCCTTCTCTGCGATTGCAGTCTTAAGCCCCAGCCCTGCTGCCTTAAGCGCAGCCGTATAACCGCCGGGCCCGCCGCCTATGATAAAGATATCATAATGTTTTGCCATGCTACTTATTTCCTTCCCTGTATATTTTCATAAAAGCAATGCCACACACCCTTATAACCGGATCAGCCCAAAATGAATACAGGCGTTGCGGATACCGTCCGAATCCACGGCATCAGTCACATAATCCGCGGCCTCCTTAAGCTCTTCCATGGCGTTTCCCATGGCTATTCCGATGCCTGCCGTCTTCACGATATCGTAATCGTTCATACTGTCCCCAAACGCCACCGTACTGGAGAGAGGGATATTAAAATAGTCGCAGAGGCGGATCAGCCCCATAGCCTTGCTGGCTGTCTTCTCCACCACATCCGCGCCCCGTTTTTCCGCGAACATGTGCACATTTACCTCGGGAAACCGGGCCCCCATGGCCTTTGCGCCCTTTTCATCTCCAATGTATGCCATTGTCCTGACGTCCAAGTCAGGAAGCTTCCACGGATCCGCAAACCGGCGTCCGCATTCACCCCACAGATCCGTATCGTGGCGGCTCACCACTTCCGGATGCACGTAGTAATCATACCCGCCCACACTGGCTCCCACGCTGCAGGCTGCATCATCCTGTGCATAGGCAATGATCTGTCTCATCAGTTCCTTATCAAACAGATGCTCGTAAATAATCGTGTCCCCCACCGTAATCTTCGTTCCATTCAAATGAATGATGGCATCCGGCCTGATCTGTTCCTTTAACACGACGCTAAAGCTGGAATCCATGTCGCGGCCGGTGGCCAGCACAATGGTGTAATTCTCCCGGAGCCGTTCCAGGGTCTCCATGGCGCTGTCCGGTATCGTCCAGTCCTTATGGTCCAAAAGTGTCATATCTACATCAAAACTCACGATCGGTTTCATATTCTTTCTCACCTGTCTTTTCTCCATGAATCATATCGTCCTTACCATCATATCTTAAAATATAAAATATTTCAACAAATATACTTTTCAAATCGCAAACTTTCTGCTATAATACCATAGTGACCAGAAACGGAGTATGGCGTAGCTTGGTAGCGCGCTCGGCTGGGGGCCGAGAGGTCGCAGGTTCAAATCCTGTTACTCCGATTCACACAGAAGTGCTGGATTGCCTTATTTTATAAGGCATCCGGCACTTTTTATTAGCCAAAAAAGCGCCATTTTTTGAAGACAGTTGAAGACAATTATTATTGATTGATTCACATATCCTTGACCATTATGGTACCCTTCTGGAACCAGCAATAGAAGAAGAGACTGTATACGTATCGCCGCAATATAATGCCTTATATTTATCTTTTATTTTGCCAGTGACTCGACACAGGTTACTATTAAATAAAAATAGGGAATAGTTGAGTTTAGTACCCTTCTATTCCCTATTTTTTGCGCTGTTTATCTTGAGTTAATTATGATATTTTCCCACAGCAATTTCTATTTCCGAATATTTGTTAAATTATTTCTGCTACCAGTTCCCGCTCTATTTCCTGTAACCACATTTCGGACAAACTCCATTTTCATCTAATGCAATACCACATAACGGGCAACGATCCTTGGTCATTTGGGGGTTAAATTCCTCAGATGCCGCATTCACTCCGCTTGTAAAGGTTATTTTCACGATATTTAATTTGTCCTTCAACAGATCATAGACAATTTTAATCATGCCCTCAACTGTCATGGTCTCTTTTGTCACAACCAGGCGGCACTCTGGATACGCAGTCGCAAGCTCTGTCTTGAAAGCAGGCCCTTTCATGATATTAGTAGGAGCCCCATCTTTAATGCCCTGGGCCTCATATACCCCTAGAAGAGCCGGAAGCAATGGGTCATCCTCACGTAAAATCGTTGCATGGTCAAAATTTTTCAAAACGTCCCACGCTGTTTTCTGAATCTCATTACAGGGGAATACCATGTTGACACCTGTATTAATAGTGTCCTCTACCTCCAGCGTCAATATGCCGGTGTGTCCATGCAGATACTGAGCTTCACCCTTAAAACCATAAAATCTGTGTGCATACTGTAAATCTAACTTCGTGATACTTCTCATATAAAACCTCCTTGTCATTTGTAATTACTCACTATTTAATAACAATAACTAATACTATTATTAATTATAAACAGTAAACCAATATAAGTCAAGTATTAATTATATATTTGGCTTTAAATTATTTTACTTATTACTTTTCACTCAAAAAAATCCGGCAGACATCACTTTTGTGAATTTCTTCCGGATTTTTAAGTAGATACAGAGTACTTAATCTGTTATTTATTGATTATATCGAATTTCTTTTGGGGTCATATTTTATAGATTTCCTTTGCCATAGTAAGAGCCAATATATTCCAATTGATAAATCCCCCATTCATTATTGGCTCTCCTGTATCAGGATTGTAATACTCATGCATACAGCCGTTTTTATCCAAATCATTCCCTAATAATTTAAGAGATTTTTCACAAACACGCTCTGCTTCCTCATTATATCCATAGTTCATAAGTCCACGAAAAACCACATAATTAGCCACCAGCCATATCGGACCTAACCAGTTTGATGGATTATTGCTCGCCCCTAAGTGAAACATTTTTTCATCTCTAGCCAGTGTAGTAATCCCATAGTTGCAGCAAAAAGTTGAACTATCCAAAGTATGTTCTACAAGTGCCTTTGCCTGTGCCTCAGTAGCAAACCCGGCAAGCATGGGCAGAAAACCGGACCATGTTCTAATCTTAATAGGAAGGGTCTTCCAAAATACTCCAAGCCCTTTGTGAAACCAGTCGAATTGCCTTGTTTTGATATCTACATCCACAGAATAGAAAAACTTATCTCTCCTATCCCAGCATTCTTCTTGAATGGTATCTATAAGGGACTCTCTGCGTTGCCTTGTTTTATCTATCTTCTCTGGCACACAACAGGCTATCGTCTGTATTTTTTCATACGCCTCGAGCTCCTGAACCATAAAAGAATTCAGGAAGATATTTGCAGTTGAAAAAGAGGGTCTGCCAAAAGAGGCCGGATCATTATCCATACCAATCATAATATCGTCACACCAGACAAACAGTCCCTTATCTTCCATATAATTCTTCTTCCTTCTTCCTCTGAAAGGACATCTCACTCCTTCCACTCTGTGCTGTATCCACAGTCTTCTCCATCGTTCCAACAGCACCCTGCACACGTTTTATTTTCCGCTAAGCTCCCTGATCAAATCATTTAGGGTGCATACCCGTCCGTTTTGATCCTCCAGCGAATACGTCTCCTGGTTGGCCTTCTTCGAGAAAAATTTAATCAACTCCTCGAGGCTGTTCAGCAGAACGCCCTCCACCTCACATTTATGCCAGAATACGCCGGACTTATTCACCGTAAGAAATGCCTCCTCGTATAAGGTATCGCTGAGCGGCGTGCAGGAAAACCCGCACATTTTATCTTCTGTGATGCTCTCTGCCAGATCCTTATTTACGATCTCACCGTTTGTCCCAGTACAGAATTGGTAAAGCTTATCTGTAATCACAGGAAACCATTCTTCTTCCCAAAATTTCTGAAACTCCTCGCACTCTTTTTTTCTCTTTCTGTTTGCTATATAATATGTAGTTGACATTGGTTTCCTCCCACATTTTATTTCACTGCATATGAATCCATTTACCCGTTTATAGATTGAAAAACTGCCTGGTATTCCTAAGCGCTGCCTGCTCCACAGCTTCAACGTCTATATTTTTGACTGAGGCAATCTTTTCTGCCACATACTTTATATTTACCGGAACATTTCGCCGCGGCAGCCCCTTGATATTCAGCGGTGTCAAATAGGGCGCGTCCGTTTCGATCATCAGTCGGTCGAGGGGGATGCTTTTGACGGCCTCCACCACTTCCCGGTTCCTCCTGTCATCACAGATCCAGCCTGTGATTCCGATATAACATCCCAGCTGTAAATACCGGTATGCCGTTCCCCTTGAGCCGGTAAAACAATGCACAACACTTCTCCGGCACAGCTCCTGATGCTGTTTCAACAATTTTATAAAGTCCTGTTCCGCGCTTCGCTCATGAAGAAACAGCGGCAGTTCCAGGCTCTCGGCAATGTCGAGAATATCCGAAAAACAACGTTTCTGATTTTCCTTAGTGGAGAACATTCTGTCGTAATCCAGGCCAGCCTCCCCCACAGCGGCCACAATTCCGCGGTTACACTGAATCAGCTCCAACAGCTGTTTCTTATAATTCTCGTCCCACCGGTCGGCATTGTGCGGGTGAATCCCGCAGGTGCACCATGCATGCTCGAATCTGCTTTTTTTCAGATAATCGACCGCCGCCCGATCTGATTTTAGATCCGTTCCCGTCACGATAAAGCCGACACCGGCTGCAAACGAATCGGCTGCAACCGTTTCCCGGTCTGAATCGAACTGCTTTCCCATCAAATTTAATCCTATATCAATATACTTTAACTCCATATCGTTCCTTTCGGGAATGATGCGGTATCATTCCAATCCTTATCATTTTGTTAAACCGGCGCGGTCATTTCGATATGATTCCCCTCGCTGTCCACAAATTCCGCAACCCAGTTGTCCTTAATTTTCGTCAGAGGAAAACAAAGTTCCAGGCCCGCCAGCTTCTGGTTCAGCAGCTCCAGACTTTCCACTTCGATACTTGGCAGGCAGTTACTTCCATATGTATGTTCCTCCCCCATCATTTTATACGCAAATAATCCCAGCCGGAATTCTCCAATCGCAAAGACACTGTAGATATCATCCTTGATCAGAGGAGGCATTTCAAAGAAATTCTCGTAAAAATTCAAAGCCCGTTCCATCTCTTCCACACACAAATAAAGTGAGCGTAAATTGTATTTCATATAGTTTTTACCTCATATTTTTAAATGGTTCATCACTACTGCATTCCTGGCTCAGCGGAAACAGTTCCTGTTCAATCATCTCTTTAAATGAAACATAATAATTTTCAAAGCATTCAAAACACGCCGCATTCTTCGTGCAGTGAAGGCATTCAAAGGATTTCAGGGAGTCATATTTGTTCAATATAAAGCAGCACAGCTGATGGTATGCGCCGCCTAACAGCCAGGTATTGACCCGGAGCAAATCACGCAGGATCTCCTCCTTTGCCTCAATGTCCGCAGGCGTGTAAAGGGGGATAAAGATACTCGGATGAATATAACTGTTGGATCCGCTCTCCACCTGGTCGATTTTAGCCATCTTCTCATCATCAGTAATCCGGCCTAAGCCATGATCTTTTGCGATATCCCTCTTGCTGATAATCGTAAAATCACCTTTAAACGCATATTTCTTATAAAGATCGTCGTATCGGTTATTCTTTTTATCATTCATGTACAGCAGAACGGATATATAATTCTCAGCGTTAATCAAATTAAACATGTCAAAAAACGCTTCCACGGAGTTCCTGGTATTTCTCCTGACCGGCAGGAAGCCGAAGCAATCCACGTCTACATTGTTCTCTCTCAGATATTTCATATTTGCCTGGAAATTATCTTTTATTAAATAAAACAGCAGATAAATCTCCTCCCGCAATACATCCGGATACAGCTTCGCCGTCTTCATAACGGCAAAATCCAGATAGTTCATCAGGTTATATTCATCATAAAATACCGGATTAAAAACGTGCATGGAATCCTCCTGTTGTGGACGATATGGTTAATTATACCATATATATCCATTTTATGGTTACAAATATGTGCGGTAATGTATAAAAGTGTGCACAAATGTTATTTTTACGTTCTGAATCTGTTCCCTCACCCTATATTATCTGCCGCCTGTATAAAAATATAGCGACAAATTATGTAAAATAGGAATCGACAATTCAAACAGGAATGCATATACTGTACTAATAACGTTCATGAGGTGACCCATGCCAGGCGGATGGTCTTATCAGTCATATCTTACGCCATATGACTCCTTTATATTTTTTAACGCAATCGGAAGACATAACGATTTCTTCTATACTCCCATAGCCGTAGCAACGCAGGTAGTAAATGGAACCAATTACAAATTCATGACAATCGCAGAACCACAGACGGAAGATTTAAACCCACAGTTTGCTGTCGTAGATATTTATCAGCCACTAAACGGTGAACCGTATGTGACCAGTATAACCATGCTCTAGTTTTTCATAACTGGAGCATTCCTCTTATCCTGAATGGTATACTCAGAACCACCAAAATAAAAAATGCCGGAGTCCTCTAAAAAGGATTTCCGGTATTTTTTATTTGTATATTCAGACAGTAACTTTTATTCAGAAGCCTTACACTCATTCCTCTGCAACACCCAACCCGCCGCATACGAATCCGCTTCCGCCGGATACCGGTATTCCATCCGATCTGCTGTTTCCACGGCAACATCCCGGAACAGATCCATGGTCGAAGAAAGCGCCCGTTCTGCATCACCTGTTTCATAATAAGAATAGCAGGACGAAAGCCGCTCTACAATCCAGTCCCCGGCCCATTCATCAAAGAAACGCCCGCCATGCCAGGTATCGTAATCCGGCCCGTTTATCGCGTGGGCGTGACATTCGACAATCTTAAAAAGAAGGCCTTTCATATAGTTATCAATACAGCTTTTGGCCATCCACAGTTCTCCGCGGAGCAGTTTTTTCTTCGCCCACACGGCGTGATACCAGAAATCATTCACAATATTTGTATAGTCCCGTTCCGATAAAATTACAGGAACCGGTTTATCATCGGCAAGCGGCAAAGCTTCGGCTCCAATCCCGATTTTATCGATTAAAACGCGGTATCCCCGCTTCAGAATATCCAGTTCCTTATTCTTCACTGCATACTCCAGGCGCTCACGGGAAAGTATTACAAAGTCAACATCCAGCGCCTCCTCAAACAACACCCGTTTTTCATCGTCGCCATTCACAGTTCGCTCGTTGAACGTAATATAATACATTCCGATCGCCTCCAGCCACTCATTGGAATCCATAAAATAGCTGGGGTCATCCACCACAATGATGACATCGAGATCGGAAAATTCATCCGCCGGATGATCTGTTCTCGCCTGAGAACCAATCATCAGCGCCAAATACACCCGCACATCGCAGTTTCCCCATTGAATCAGCTTTTCAATTAAACCATTGTATCTGCCGGTCCGTTCCTGAATGTCCCCATTGCATTCTTTTTTTCTCAACTCTGATTCCCCCATCTTTTCGCATATTATTTTTTCACATTGCAATTTCAGTCAAATTCTCTTCCACAATCCGTATATCTTATCCTCTCACTACACATCCTAACCAGGAGGTGATGAACATGTCCTATATTGCTCCCGCCGTCCAGGCCAAATTCGAGACACTTTCCATCGATTTGAAAAATGAAATCCTGGATCGGAACGTGCAGATTAACACGATCTACGATCTTATCAACGTTCTGCAGGAAATCGTGAACGAAGGTCAGTAATCATGTGATCCGCACCCAGAATCCGGACCGGAACCCGATAAGCAGTTATCGGCTCCGGTCCGATTTTTTTGTTTTGCCAAATCTATCTCAAGAATAGCACAAAACAGGAGGGCTGGCAAGATTTATAAAATCGTCTTGACATTACACAATATGTAACGTTATAATAAAAGTATAGCATAATACAAAAAGCACATATACGAAAGGAAAAACGACACCGCCCCGCACCATCGGAAGATTCTGATTCTCCCTGTCTGCAAAAAGCGGTCTGCCGTAAAGGAGGATCTTATGTCAGAACGGAAAATGATAACACTCGCCACCCGGAAACAAATGGATATCTATATGAACCCGCAGCGTCAGCGCCTTCTAAGGGCCCTGGAAGTGAGCGGCGTTCCCATGACGCCCAAGCAGTTGTCGGACGTATTAAAGATATCGGCATCTTCCGTCTCCCTTCATATCAGGAAGCTGGAGGAACTGGGTCTTGTGGCGCTGGACCACACGGAGTCGATCCATGGAATCCAGGCGAAATTCTATCAAAAGCTCCCTGTTTCCGTCTCCCTGGGCGGGAATCGGGAGGATGATTTGAAGGAAGAACGTACCTGTTTGTCAGACTATCTAATAACTGAACTATGGAATGGCTTTAAAGACCGCTTAAATCGGGTGAAAGATAAAACAGATGCGATGACGACCGGAGACTTTACCTGCGGAGTCGTCCACTTGAATAAAAAAGACGCAGACGAATTGTATCATTTGATACTCGACTTCACCGAGACGCATGAGGCACCGGGCGAAGACACAATTCCCTGGGAATATGGCCTGGTGGTCTTTCCTCACAGCCCGCTTCCGGAAGAAAAGGGGGAATAACCATGAAACGAAGCCATATCCTGTTATTTGGGGCAGACGCCTTCGGTACTGGTCTTCTCACCCCGGTATTATCCCTCGTACTGCTGAACCACGGAGCTGTTATGGAAAACCTGTCACTGTTCATCGGAATTTTTGCCATCATGGTCGTCGTACTGGAACTGCCCAGCGGAATTCTGGCAGATTTGATCGGAAGAAAACGCATTTTCCTGATATCTGTCTGTTTCACAATGGCACAATATGCACTACTGCTGTTCAGCAGCCATTTTCTCATGCTGGCCACCGCATGCGCCCTGCGTGGAATTGGCCGCGCCTTCAGTTCCGGCTCCATCGAGGCTCTGGAGATAGAAAACTATCTCCGGGAACAGGACGGCCGGAATCTGGAAAAGCTCAGCAGCAGCATGGCTGTAACCGAGAGCATCGGCATGGCCCTGGGCTCCATAATCGGCGGGGTTCTGGGATTCCTGGACAGTTCCTATAGCCTTCTCATAATTCTTGCGTTCGCCCTGCAGGTGCTCATCCTGTTTCTGGCTGTCTGCTTTGTAAAAGAACCCGCCCGCGAAAGAAATCCGTTTTCTCCTGCCCGCCAGCTTAAGGAGCTGCTCCGGGGCCTGTATCACTCCCTCCGGCACAGCCTTTCGGTCATCACTATTGTTCTGATGTCGGCCTCCTACGGAATGCTTCTCTGTACCGTTGAAGTCTACTGGCAGCCAACGCTTAAGACATTTCTCCCCGAACAGCTGGGATGGATCTTTGGCGTGGTCACCTGTCTGGGCTATCTGGGCGTCACGATCGGCAGCAAAGCGGCAGAGGCCGTCATGCAGTCCCAAAAAACAGTTCTCACACCGGAAAAAAGCTGGCGTACATACTGGATCCTGCGTTTTTTTTTCGTTCTCAGCGTCGCCGTCCTGGGCTTTGCCCGCCGGATCTGGCTCTTTCTGGCTCTCTTCGTCCTGGTCTACGTGGTGCTGGGTGCTGGAAATTTAATTGAAAATACACTCTTCCATAAAGCAGTCTCAAGCGGCCAGCGTGCAAGCATGATGTCAGTTTTGTCCCTGTCCCTGCGCGCCGGCGGACTTGGCACCTCCGTATTGGGAAGCCTGATTGTCAGCAGCCTTTCCCTGTCCTTTGTCTGGCTCCTGCTGCCGCTGTTTTCAGCCGTTGTCACAGGCTGCATCATGGCTTTTCACTATCGTGCCAGGTTGGACTGCTGAGATTGCCTGCCCGTTTATCAGTACTACATCACCCCGGTTTCCTCCAACTTGCGCTCGAAGAAATCGTTCATCCTGATCACCTGTTTTCGCAGAACCACGCCCACAAACAGGGAGATGGGCAGATATAAGAGAACCTTTGCCATATCCTCGCGATAGGCATTTCCGTAGATACCGCCGACGCACTCCCTCATGGCGTTAATGGCGTGTGTAAACGGCAGCATCGGATTGACCATACGGAAGAAATGCGGCGTCACCTCGATAGGGAAGGTTCCCCCTGCGCCGGCCACCTGAATAACGAGCAGGACGACCGCCAGGGCCTTCCCCACATCGCCGAAGGAGATGGTGAGCGTGTAGATGATATTGACAAACACCACGCTCGCCAGAACCGCCGCCAGCACGAATTTCGCCGGCTCCAGGCACTGGATCTTCAGCAGGCAGAGGTCTCCCAGCGCCACGATAAGCGCCTGCGCCACACCGAACACCATGAAAATGAAGTACCTTCCAAAGTATTTTTCATACGCCTTTCCGCCATGAATTTTCTCGTCCTCCACGACGCGGCACTTCAAAACAGCCACCAGGACCAGACCGCCCACCCATATGGCGAGAATCGTGTAAAACGGAGTCATGGCCGAACCGTAATTTTCAATGGGATAAATCTGATTTTCCTCCAGATTCACCGGGGATGACAGGAAATCCCCCATGGTCTCCGGATCATTTTTCATGATCTCCACAATCTTGGCCAGCCGCTCGCTTTCCTCCACGGATTCCACCTCAACGATGATGCGGTCCAGTTTTTCCTCACCGGCCGCGATCATGGACTCAGTCTGGTCCAGCGTCTCGATCAGACTGTCAAAGGAACCCGTGGTCTGAGTCAGGGTACCGTCAATCTGCGGCAGAAGCCCGTTGATGCCGACTGCGTAATCGGACGCAGCGGAAATGCTGTCATAAAGACTGTCCAGTCCTGCCGTCAGGGCCGGTTTCACCTGGCTGTGATATTGATCCGTAATCCGCGACCCCTGATCCATCATCTCATCCAGTGATTTCCTGATCTCCTGTCTGGCGTCCTCCGGAAGCTTCCCCGTCCTTAAGACCGTGTCCTCCGCCGTCTCTATCATATGTATCATATTTTTCTGCCTGTCGATCTGGCTGGTAATCATATCGGACAGCACTCCCAGAACCTTTCCCGGTCCGGGAATCTTCTCCTTTAAATTGTTCACCAGATCGAAAAGCTTCTGGTTCACATTCAGCAGTGTATTTAATACGTCAGAGGCCTTGTTTAATTCCCCTGCTGCCGCGTTCGTATCGCGGTCCCAGCGGTCAATGGCATCGCGGACCGAGCGGTCCACAGAGTCCATCAGGCCATCTTCGATGTCCAGTACATTTCCCACGCTGTCCGTCATGGTGTCGGACAAATCCTCTGAAGTGCGGATGAGACGGCTGGCCTCCGCTCCCGTGTCCTGCCCCGACTTAAGCAGCTCCTTGGAATCCGGAAGCATTGCCTGAACACTGCTTAAAAGACCTTTTCCCGCGGTCAGAGACGATTTTAATGCGCCGACCGAGCTGCCCATCAGAACCAGGTCATTTCTGGCATCCTTCATGGAGGACACCATCTCATCCGCCAGATCCTCCGTCTTCCCTTCCACCGTACCGTAGGTGACGTGAAATGCTTTTCCCAGTGCTTCAGAGGAAGCGCTGATCAGGGATTCATTCACCTGCTGCTGGATGGTGCTGACGCCCTTATCCGTTATTTTCGTGGCAATTGCATTTTTCTTTTCATTCACATAGTACTGAAGCGTCGGCTTCTGAACGTTCGACGTAAAGATGCTGGCCGTCTTCTCGCTGAAGTCCTCCGGAATGATGACACAGGCATAATAACGGCCCGCCTTCACGCCCTCCACCGCCTGTTCCTCATCCACAAACTGCCATCCAATCTGATCATTTTCATGGAGATTGGAAATAATCATGTCACCGATGTTTACGGTGGTGTCCAGCTGTTCGATCCGTGTCCCCTGATCCAGACTGGCCACAGCCACCCGGAGCCCCTTCGTATTGCCGTAAGGATCCCAGTTCGCCGCTATGTTGAACCATGCATACAGCGACGGCAGTATCATGATTCCCAGTGCTACGATAACCGCCACCGGATTTTTTCCTATGTTCTTTATATCTCTGAGAAATATGGCCCATATCTGCTTCATCTTTCCAAGCCTCCTTGTTTTGCCCTGAAGTGTGTTTAGAAGTGTGTTTATCTTTTTAAACGTAATGGATTATAGCGGTGTGGAATTTAAAAGTCAATAGGCAGATTGGGGGATGTGTCGTATTCCGTTACCATTCACGGCCCCGTCTGTCCGGCCTGCTCCCACTGGTTACGCGGCCTTTCCAGTTCCGGTTTCGGGGATAAGCACTTCTAAACGTGCAGAATTTTTCTAAAAACCAGGGGAAATCCCCAAACTCGCTGCGCTCAAACAGGTGAGGATTTCCCCTGAACGAAAAACTCTGCGCGTAGAAGAAAATCGCAGAAGAAAAAAATCCCCGCCGCACATTCCGATCTGCGCGGCGGAGATTCTTTTCTCTGCTTTTTTATCTGCTTTTTATTTCTGTTTATGTATCATTTTTCTTTTTATTCTATTCGTTCTAACGCTGTTTTTCTTCCGTAGTCACACCGTGAATCAGAGCGTGTTTAAAAAGTGCTCTAACGCATCATCATGAAAGGAAAATTCTGTCCGTTCATGCCGCTGTTCTGATTTCCGCCGCAGCTCTGGCCGCTGGTGCAGTTCTGGTTGCCGGAGCAGCTCTGACCGAAGCCGCAGGATCCGTTATCTGCACAACCCTGACCGTAGCCGCAGGATCCGTTGTCCGCACATCCCTGGCCGTAACCGCAGGATCCGTTACCCGCTAAGTTCTGACCGAGACCGCAGCCCAAGCTGCCTCTGCTGCCCGTACCCGCGCCCAGCTGATTTAACATATTTGCCAAATTGCCGGTCTGTCCGCTGCAGTTAGTCATATAACCATTCATACCATTGCCGCCTCCAACTACCTGAAAGGTCGCTGCGTGAGCCGTCATCGGTACACTCGCGATGCTCAGTGCGGTTGCTGCTGCCAGAACAAATAATGGTAACTTTCTCATGATAAAGTCCTCCTTGTATATTACAAAATTGTTACATTTCTGTTACAAAATGTATCATAACATACCGGTACCTCTTTATCACTAGGAGAAAAATGGCAATTTCCCCGCTTACTCTGCCAGCTCCAGTTCATCCATGGCGAGCTTTAAGGCTCCCATAATTCCCTGATTGTCATTCAGGCTTGGAAGAACGATGTAGCTGTCCAAATCCTCCAGTTCCTTTGTCTGGATATAGCCGTTTAGCTGGCGTTTCACTTCTTCTCTCACCAACGGCATCATGTGCTCCTGATGCATAACGCCTCCGCCCAGAATAATTCTCTGAGGAGACAGAATCACGATGTAGTCCACGATGGCCTGGCCGATGTAGAAGGCCTCCATCTCCCATACTTCCTTCCTGTCTGCAAGCTCGATTCCTTTCTTGCCCCAGCGCTCTTCAATGGCTGGTCCCGCAGCCAGACCTTCCAGACAGTTTCTGTGATACGGGCATTTTCCCGCATACGTGTCGTCCGGATGTTTCGCTAAAAGCACATGGCCGCCTTCCGGATGAAGCATGCCGTGAAGCAGCTTTCCGTTGGAAATGATTCCGGCGCCCACTCCGGTTCCGATGGTAAAGTACACGCTGTTTTCCAGCCCCTTTGTGATGCCCCAGGTCGCCTCACCCAGCGCAGAACCGTTCACATCCGTGTCGAAGCCAACCGGTACACCCAGCGCCTCCTGGAACGCGCCTACTATATTATAATTGGCCCATTTAAGCTTTGGTGTCGTAGTAATGTATCCGTAGGTCTCCGACTTTCTGTTTAAATCGATCGGACCGAAACAGCCGATTCCCAGCGCTTCGATCTCCTTGTCCTTAAAATATGCAATCAGCTTCGGCATCGTAATCTCCGGTGTCTCCGTCGGAATCGAAACCCGCTCAAATATCTCACCCTGTTCGTTGCCGATGGCACAAACCATCTTAGTCCCGCCTGCCTCTAATGCTCCAAGTCTCATTTCATTACTCCTCCTGTCTGTATTCTTCCTTTATCTGAATCCCGATGTGCCGCAGCTTCCTACAGAGTCCCTGACTCCGGATTGGAACAGATCACCGACATCTTTCCTTCAAATCTCAATTCTCCTGCTCCTGCCGGAACGATAAAATGCTGTCCCGTCTCCAGCGGAATTCCGTTTACATAGCCTTTGCCGCTGATCACGCTGACATTGGCAAAAAACCGGCTGAATTCCCTGGTAAACACGCCGTCGATCTCATACTTGTCCACAGAATAGAACGGACACGTAATGAGGTGCGTGTGCACAGCCCCCGGTATCTTTTCCGTAAAGGTATCACAGAAGGCCTCTTTAAACGGCGCCTCGATGGTCGCAATGCTCTGTTCCACGTGCAGCTGCCTCGGTTTTCCATCGGACAGTCTGTCATAATCGTAGACACGATATGTAATATCGCTGCTCTGCTGGGTCTCCAGAATCAGAGTCCCGCCCTTGATGGCATGGACGCATCCCGGATTAATCTGGAAGAAGTCGCCCTTCTTCACCGGGACCTTGCGGATAAATTCGTCCCACTGATGGCCGCGGATCATGGCTTCCATCTCCTCATGGCTCCCTGCATGGTGGCCGATGACAATCTCCGTCCCCGGGTCACAGTCCAGAATATACCAGCACTCTGTCTTTCCCAGCGATCCGTCCTCATGAACCTTCGCATACTCGTCATCCGGATGAACCTGAATGCTTAAATCCGCCTTTGCATCAATAATCTTGACGAGAAGAGGGAACTGATCTCCCGGATAATTTCCAAAAAGCTCCGGCTTCTCTTCCCACAGGCTGCTCAGCAGCCGTCCGTCATACATACCGCCGGCGATCCGGCAGTCTCCATTCTTGTGGGCGCTCACAGCCCAGCATTCGCCTGTCGTATCACTTGGAATCTCATAGCCGAACACGTCGCGAAGCTTCGTGCCCCCCCATATTGCTTCCTTGAACACAGGCTCCATAAACAGCAGTTCCATATGTTTTCCTCCTTGTATAATAATGATATAGCCAATGAGGCTTATATCTTACTAACATCCTTCATTCTGTAACTGAATAAGGACCTCTTCCTTAATCAGAAGTTACTGTTCCAAATATCATTTCTGACGGCTCCCTG